>Ga0209121_10002819_pt1 | contig 17305 bp, 15 predicted proteins | sample Cruoilmetagenom3_FD_187292 | JGI IMG/M metagenome (GOLD analysis project Ga0209121, IMG submission 187292) | Oil polluted marine microbial communities from Coal Oil Point, Santa Barbara, California, USA - Sample 3 (SPAdes) (version 2) | ecosystem: Environmental > Aquatic > Marine > Oil seeps ... | reverse complement strand
CGAACGAGAATTGCACCAACCTGCAGTCGTGGACAAGTACTTCGTTTGGCTACTTCCGAAGCAATGTCCATAAAGTACTCGTCCCAACTTGGTCTCTCCATTTTTTCTTCCCCCTTTCCCTATTCAATTTTGATGGTGCGTGGATAACCCCAGCACTATTCTCGCTATGCTCAAAAGTGCGGGGTGATTATCTCTAAGCTCCCCTTCGACTCCGCTCAGGATCGCTAAGATTTAATCAAAAAGCCCCTGGCGGGGCAGTGGGAACGATATGTAAAGTAACACGCAAGCGTGTCACTCCCTCAACTTGATGTTGGGCATATGAACTCTCAACTTCTCTACCAAATTTTCTAAAAACATCTTATCATAGGGTTTAATTTTCTCAAACTCCGGATCGAGGCAGTTTTTGGGACGGAAGTTTTGCAGAACCCATTTGGCCTTTGGAGCAATTTCCGAAAGCTGTTTGGCCAAATCCAAAAGGTCCTTTTCCGAATGCAGCGTCGGCACCACGGTAGTTCGTAACTCAAAATCAATCCCAGAGGATATTAATTCTTTCATACTACTTAATATGAAAAAAACATCAAATTTTTCTAAACCCACCGAACGAGCGTAACGATGGTCCAATGGAGCCTTGACATCCAAGGCTACAAAATCAACCAAACCATTCACTACAGCACTACATAGTGCTGAAGCGTTTGAACCATTTGTATCCAATTTGACGAGAAGACCTAGACCCTTAATTTTTTTAATAAACTCGAGCAAATCCTTTTGCAAAGTCGGTTCGCCGCCGGTGATACAGACCCCCTCAATCAAATTTTTTCTTTCCTCGAGATCTTTTAGAACCTCGGAAACTTCAAAAAAACCGTCTTCTGGGCGCGCAAGAACCAAATCACGATTGTGACAATAGGGACAGCGAAAATTGCAACCAGAGGTAAAAATCACCGCCGCCACTTTCCCCGGATAATCAATTAACGAAGTCTTTTGATAACCCCCAATCCTCATACTAACAACCCTAATCAACCCGACGGGTTGAATTTCATTTTCCGTGCGATGGTTGGGCTATGTTAACCCGACGGGTTGACGAACGTTGTACCTTAGGCTTTCTTAGACCACTAAACCTCAAAGGGTCTCCTATCAGAAAATTCGGCCTGCTTGCCCTCATTCCACTGATTGACCGGGCGCAGATAACCGACGACACGGGAATAAACCTCGCAGGCCTTTTTGCAATCTGGACAAAAGATGTGCTCGCCCCTGACATAACCGTGCTCGGGACAGATACTAAAAGTAGGCGTCAGGGTGTAATAGGGCAAACTAAAATTCTCGGCAATTTTTCGCACCAGTGAACGAGTCGCCTCAAGCGAAGGCATTCGCTCGCCCAAGAAAGTGTGAAAAACTGTCCCGCCGGTATAACTGCACTGAAAGGGGTCTTGAAGTTTTAAGGCCTCAAAAACGTCACCGTTGAAACCGACCGGCAGTTGGGTCGAATTGGTGTAGTAAGAAGCCGCACCCGAATCCCGCACGGCCAAATCGTTAGCGACGATGATGTCCGGATAAATCTCTTTGTCCTTTTTGGCTAATCGAAAAGTAGTACTCTCGGCCGGGGTCGCTTCCAAATTGTACATCTGGTCATCTTCGGCCTGAAACTCGGTCAGGCGCCCCTCCATAAACTTCAAAATTTCTAAAATAAACTCCCGCGCCTCTGGCGCCTCAAAACCCTTACCCAAAAAATTAAGCGCTGCCTCGTTACCCCCAACCAAGCCAATGGTGTTAAAGTGATTCCGCCAATATTCTCCAAAACGTTCTTTGACCGTGGAAAGATAAACGCGCGAATAAGGATAGAGCCCGTTTTCGGTGAACTGCTCGACCACCTGACGCTTAATTTTTAATGACTCGCGGGCCAACTCCATTAATTCTCCCAATCTCTCAAAAAACTCCTCTCGAGATTTAGAAAGATGCCCAATCCGCGGCAAATTAATAGTCACCACCCCTAACGAGCCGGTCAAAGGATTGGCTCCGAAAAGCCCCCCGCCCCGCTTCCGCAACTGCCGATTGTCCAACCGAAGTCGGCAACACATCGAACGAGCATCTTCGGGCTTCATATCCGAATTAATAAAATTAGAGAAATAAGGAATGCCGTATTTGGCCGTCATCTCCCAAATGGGATTTAAGTTTTCATTCTCCCAATCAAAATCTTTGGTGATGTTGTAGGTTGGAATCGGAAAGGTGAAGACTCGTCCCTTGGCGTCACCTTCCATCATTACCTCAGCGAAGGCGCGGTTGATGAGATTCATCTCCTCCTGAAACTCGCCGTAAGTTTCCTTCTGCGGTTTCCCGCCGCGAATAACGGCCTGATCAGTGAGGTAGTCTGGGACCTCAAGATCCATTGTGATATTAATAAAATATGACTGGAACCCCACTCTGGTCGGAACATTTACATTGAAGACAAATTCCTGTATTACCTGCTTAACACCGCGATAGTCAAGCCCGTCGTAGCGAATGAAGGGGGCGAGGAGAGAATCAAAATTAGAAACTGCTTCCGCGCCAGCCGCCTCCCCTTGCAGTGTGCATAAAAAATTAACCAATTGGCCCAGAGCAGAACGGAGATGCCTAGCCGGTTTGGATTCAATCTTCCCCGGCACCCCACAGAAACCGCGGAGTAAAAGGTCTTGCAAGTCCCAACCACAGCAATAAGGGGCAAGAAGCGCCAAATTATGAATGTGAAAATCTCCATTTGAATGGCCCTCGCGGACATTTTTAGGATAGATTTTGTTCAGCCAATAACGGGCCGACATCGCCGAAGAAGCATGGATGTTAAGCCCTTGCAACGAGTAGGCCATATTGGCGTTTTCTTTGACCCGCCAATCGGACTGGTCAAGATAGCCACCAATTAATTCATTAACGTCGACTAGAGTGCGGATGTCCCTTAAACGATTATGGAGATCACGATAGAGAATGTAGGCCTTGGCCGTCTTGGCGTGACCGTATTCAATTAATTGTTTTTCGACAATGTCTTGAACATCTTCGACGGTGGGGGTATCGGTCAGGGAAAAGTTTTCGGTAATCTCCTCAATGACTCGATCGGAGATAAATTTGGCCCGGTCTTTATCCTTCCCCCCAACGGATCGAGCCGCCGCCCAAATAGCTTGGGTAATTTTGGAAGAGTCAAAAGAAACAATGCGACCGTCGCGTTTTTGAATTTTTTGTGGAGTTTGGACAGGCATATTGGACATAAAAAGAACCCGAAAAACAAAAAATCTTCCGGGGGCAGCGGAGAATATCAGTAACTCAATAATTCAGTAAAGACAGTAAAGCCAAAAGGGTCCTGATGTTACTGAGTTACTGTCTTTATTGTCTTCACTGGCTTTACTTTTTCCTCAGAAAAGTAGGGATCTCATAATTCTCTTCTTCCTCCCTCTTCTCTTCCTCAGACCTTTCTTCAAAACCACGCGGCTCGGCCTCGAATCCGCCTCCAGCGGAGGGAGATGGATGGTGGCCTTCGAATCCGGTGGCGATGACGGTAATCTTCAACTGATCCATCATCGCTTCGTCAATCGTCGCTCCAAAAATAATGTTCGCCTCGGGGTCCGCCGCTTCGGCAATAATCTTCGCCGCTTGGTCGACCTCGTGCATCGTCAAATCCGGACCGCCAATGATATTAAAAAGTATTCCCCGAGCTCCGTCAATATCCAATTCCAAAAGTGGAGAAGAGATGGCCGCTTTGGCAGCCTCTTCAGCCCGACGTTCCCCAGAACTGCGCCCGATTCCCATCAAGGCCGAACCGGCATCGGTCATAATGGTTCGGACATCGGCAAAGTCAACATTGATCAATCCGGGCATGACAATCAGGTCAGATACCCCCTGAACGCCCTGACCCAAAACCCCATCGGCCACTCTGAAGGCGTCAAGGATCGACATTTTTTTGTCAACAATGTCCAAAAGTTTCTGGTTGGGAATGGTGATCAGAGCGTCAACCTTATCCCTCAATTCCGCAACCCCCTCCTCCGCCTGCTGCATTCTTTTTCGTCCTTCAAACTCGAAGGGCTTGGTCACTACTCCGATCGTCAGCGCCCCGACGCTTTTGGAAATTCCGGCGACGATTGGCGAAGCGCCCGTCCCCGTCCCCCCACCCATCCCGGCGGTCAAAAAAACCATGTCCGAGCCCTCAATGACGGCTTTAACCTGCTCGACTGATTCTTCGGCGGCCTTGCGGCCAACTTCGGGATTGGCTCCCGAACCTAAACCGTGGGTCAGCTGTTCACCAATTTGGATTTTGATTGGGGCGTTGTTGACTGAGAGGGCCTGGGCATCGGTATTAATCGCCACAAACTCCACTCCCTGAATTTGTTGGAGGTCAATCATCGAATTGAGGGCGTTACCGCCCCCGCCACCGATTCCCAAAACATTGATATTAGCGAATTTTTCAATTTCTGGTTTGATAAGCATAAAATAAAAATCCTAAATTCTAAATCCTAAGTTCCAAACAAATTCTAAGCACCAAATTCTAAATACGAAACGTTTAGAATTTAGATATTAGAATCTCGGATTTATTTGGAGCTTCGAATTTCGGATTTCGAATTTCGACTCCCAGGGGGCAGTTTTAGGGCAGATAGGATTTGATCCAGTTTATCAATCTTGAAATTAAATCTCCAACCCGACCCCGAGCGGAGCCCAAACTAATCCGCCGCTCCGGCTGTAAACTCGCCCCGTGAAGCAAAAGCCCAATCGAAGCCGCGTAGGCCGAACCAGAGACCTCTTCAATTAAACCAGAGGCTCCGCGGGGCTCTCCAACCCTGACCGGCATTTTCAAAACTTTCTTAGCCACCTTGGCAACTCCCATCGTCCCGGCCGCCCCACCACAGATGATAATCCCCGCTGGCAGTTTACCCGAAAAACCAGACTTTTTAACTTCCAAAGCGACCAAGGAAAAAATCTCCTGCAGTCGGGCCTCAATAATTTCGTCAAGCTCCTTCAAAGGAATCAATTCCCTTTCCAAAGCAAGGTCGGAGACGTCGAGCTGCGTCCCCTGCCTGCCGCCTGCCTGCCGGCCAGGCAGGGCAGGCAGGTCCTCGGGCATTGACTGCAGTTTCTCCTTTATTTTTTCCGCGTTTTCCAAACTGGTTCGCAAACCGATGGCCAAGTCGTTGGTGATATTTTGGCCACCAATTGGCAAAACCGCGGCGTAGGCCGGGCTACCGTCTTCAAAAACCAAAATGTCGGTCGTCCCTCCGCCAATGTCCACCAAAACGGCACCCAACTCTCTTTCCGTATCAGTCATCACCGCTTGACTGGCAGCAATCCCCCCAAAAACCAAGTCCTCAACATCTACCCCCACTTGCTGAACGCACTTGACCAGATTGCGCATCACCGTCGTTGCTCCCGAGATGATGTTCGTCTCCACCTCCAAGCGGATGCCGCTCATCCCAACCGGGTCGCGAATCCCGTCCTGCGAGTCCACGATAAAACCGCGAGGAATAACGTGGATTATTTCTCGTGACGAAGGAATAGAAATAGCCTGGGCCGCCTCGGTCACCCGCCCCACATCCGAAGGGCTAATTTCGCCTTCTTGATGGGCGACGGCGACCACTCCCCGAGAATTAAGCGATGAAATGTGCGTCCCGTTGACCAAAACGTAGGCCGAGGAAACGGCGTAGCCGGCCATTCGTTCGGCGCTTTCTAAAGATTGGGCAATGGCTTCGACCGCCTCGTCAATGTCCACTACCACCCCCTTTTTGATTCCTTTGGAAGGAACGCTCGAAACCCCAATGACCGAAACCTTCCCCTCCGGCGCCTGGGTGGCGATGATCGTCGCGATTTTCGAGGAGCCGACGTCCAAGCCGGCAATGATTCTCTCTTTGGGCATAAAAGACTCCGGATCTAAGTCTATACTAAATTGAAAAGTAGGTCAACAGGAATTTTCAATTACCAATTTCCAATTTTCATTGAATTTTCAATTCTTCAATTTTAGACCAAAGGTCGTTGGTTCTGTCAGACAATGTTTGATAATTGTGTCATTGTAAATTGATTGGTGAATTGTAAATTGAAAATCGTAAATTAGAAAACTTTAGTATCTAACCACAGGTTGCTCGTATCTCAAATCCACCTGCTTCAACTCCTTCCCCTCAATTCTATACTTCTTAACAATCATCTGTAAAGAGCGAATTTGGATTTGGAAGTCTTTTTCTCGAGAGAAAAAGATAGTGAGACCTTCGTCCACCCGAGCCTCGATTCCCTGCTGATCAACGCGCTTGATCACTTTGATTCGAGGGTCCTCCAAGAGAAGCAGGAAGACAATGTTTTTGTCGACCGTTTGACCGACGGCCAGATCGCTCCCCAGCTCCAAAACTACTTTTTTCAAACCTTTTGTTTCCGGGGTGACCTGGGAAAAGATAACACCCTGGTCGTCAGCCAAAAAACTCCGTCCTTCTGGTGAGCAGACCCGCACAAGGGCCTGCCTTTCGCTAATCTGAACCAACACCGTCCGCGGATATTTCTTTTTGATAACCACCTCTCCAACGGGCAAAAACTTATTTTTTAATTTAGGTGCGGCCGCACCTAAATTAGACAAAAACATTCTTTGACCCTCCAACTCTCTTTGAATCGCCTCGCACCAACGTTTCTCGTCGGCGAGTGAGGTTTTATCCTGGACCCAACAGTTGACATTTTTAATAACGAAGTAATCAGATTCAAAAACGAGGTAGTAGCCACAAAAGACAAGCAACAAGAGACAAGAAACAAGACCGGCGCGGCGGAACCAGCGGCGGGCAAGGCGAACTTGGGTTTTAGGAGTGATAAATTTATTTGTTACCAACAGTTTGACCATCGTTACCATTGTAACCCGTAAATCGTGAATCGTAAACCGCCGTCGGCGGCGGCGTTTGACAACCCACCTCTTTTATGGTATAGTGATGCTACAAAGGGTCAAATCAACCCTTAAAACGCTCTTATTTATATTTTTCGCCGGTCACTCACGGGACCTAGCCAGCGAAGGGGGCTTACAGTGTGTAGCAACGCGAAGGCATCGTCGGCCATGCGCCAAGGCCGCCCAACCGAGCGGGAGGCCTTGCGGAGATGCGGCAACGTCACAGGCGAGGAAATACGCAGAAACCTCGCCAGGCAGAAGCGTGAGCGGGAACGGAAACAACAGCGCTCCTGATCAACGGCCCGATCGCCAACATCACCCTAAAAAGGAGGTCGTGATGCACTATTGAATATGGTCGGTCCAAATTAAAAAAAACTTGCCAGAAAGACCCGCTGGCACCCGGCGCTGCTGGGTTACCCCTTGGGCAAGGGGAAGGCTTCTTTGGAAGCCAGGGTCGCACTCATAATTTTCATAAGTTCCAAAAGGTCCGTCGCCGAGATGAAGACTACCTCGAGCACCGTCGAGAGGTGTGCTCTAGTCTGGGCGTAAGGATCTTGGGCAAGGGGGCTGAATTTATATGCGTTCATTCGCATTTATTTTCCCCCTTGCCCGAACCAACCAGATTCAACAAAAATCAACCCGACGGGTTGATTTTGACTTTCCATGCTGTGGTTGGAGGATGTCAACCCGACGGGTTGACAAAGACTATTTTGGCAACCTCCTCGGCAATCTTTTCTGCCGCATCAAGCTTAACTAACTTCTGGGCCTGCCTGCCGCCCTCTTTAAATTTTTCCAAATTAGAAAATAGTTCAGCGGTATATACTCCTAAACTATTTGGGGTTAGATTCTTTTCTTCTAGGATAATGGCCGAGCCGGCATCGGCGAGGATTTGGGCGTTTTTGCGCTGTTCATCGTGGGAAACCCAGGGGATGGGAATTAAAATCGCCGGTTTGCCAAGGGCGGCCAGTTCGTAAACAATATTCGCTCCAGCGCGACTGATAACGATATCACTCACCGCAAAGACAGCTCCGATTTCTTCTTCGGTAAAGTAGTTCTTGAGAAGATACCGTGGGCGTTGTTCGGAGATAAGCTCTCCTCCGTCAGACCTGCCTGCCGGCAAGGCAGGGCTTAGCTCTTTTAATTCTTTGTAGTCATCAAAAACGCTCGAGTGGCCGCATTGGTGAATGACTTTGTACTCTTTCAACAACTGAGGCAGGGCATGCCCTGCAGCTACGTTAATTACGTGCGAACCCTGCTTTCCCCCCGTTATATAAATCGTTTGTAATTTAGAATTTAGAATTTCGAATTTGTTTGGAACTTCGGATTTCGAATTTCGAATTTGGTCGAGCACCGCTCGACGCAGTGGATTTCCGGTCACAACTGTCTTTTCCTTGGGAAAATACTTTAGGGACTCTTCCCAAGTGACAAAAACTTTCTGGGCAAATTTGGCTATCAAACGATTGGCCCAACCACCAACCACCGTCTGCTCATGGGTAACCGAGGGAATCCCCAACAGCCGCCCGGCGATGACCACCGGCGGGGCCAAATAGCCCCCGAAACTAACGATTAACTGCGGTCGAATTTTCAAGAGATAATAGAAGGCCTGCAGAAATCCGAAGGGCAAACGAATCAATTTTAGGGGATGAAAAGTTTTGTAAAACTTCCCGGCCTTCAAATCGTAGAACGGAATCCCCCGCCGGGTGACCTCCTGATACTCAGCGCTGACATTCTCATCGCCCCACATCGAGTATTTATGCCCAATCCAACGTACTTGAAAATTGAAAATTGAAAATTGAAAATTCTGCCTTAAGCTGTCCAGGACAGCTAAGGCAGGTGTATGATGACCTCCAATGATGACAATCCTAGTGTCTTTCATTTCGAACTCCTGACCGAATACCTGCTAACCGAAAGCAAAAGCCCCATACTCATCATCGTAAAAATCATTGATGAGCCGCCGTAGGAAATCAGAGGCAGGGGAATACCCGTCAAAGGCAACAAGGCCGTCATCGCCGCTAAGTTGACCAAGGTTTGAATCGCTAGCCACGAGGCGACCCCGCTCGCGACCAATCTTCCCAAATCATCTCCCGCCTCCCGCGCTACGGTAAAAGCTTTGTAAATCAAAAAAGCAAAAGCGGCGACCACGACCCCCGCCCCGGCAAAGCCCAGCTCCTCACCAATAACCGCAAAAATAGAGTCGGTAGAAACCTCGGGCAGATAATCATACTTTTGCCGCGACTGACCAAAGCCCAAACCAAAAGGTCCCCCCGAACCGACGGCGATCAAAATTTGCTGAATGTGATAGCCGCCGGACAAAGGATCGGCCGCCGAAGGATTGATGTAGGTCTGCAGTCTTTCCCTTCGGTAGGGAGAAGCAACAATCAACAAACAGGCCAAAGCCGCCAGAACCAGCCCGGCGGGCAAAAGTTTTAAAAGACTAACCCCAGAAACAAAATAAATACAAAGGGCGATGGACGCAAAGACCATCGCCGTGCCGTAATCAGGCTCAAAAAGGATTAGACCAGAAAGAAGTCCCGAAGGAACAAAAAATTGCAATAGCGAGCGTTTGGTCTTGGAAAGCCAAGTCGAGAAATAAAGAATAGCGGAAAATTTAGCCAACTCCGAAGGTTGGAAGCTAAGCTTCCCGGGGAGGACAATAAACCAACGGCGAGCGCCGTAAATTTCGGGAAAAAAGCGATCGTAGATCCCTCGAGGAATAAACAGGAGATGTTTTAAAACCGGAATGTTCGGCCAGGCGGCCAGAAAAAGAAAAACAAAACTGGCTCCCAAAAAAACAACCCCCAATTTGGAAAAATTTCGGTAGCCTATTTTGTAAACCAAGGCCGCGGCCGAAATACCTAGAAATCCCCACCCGGCTTGTAAAATCAAAAAATGATATTTTCCCCCAAAGACATCGTGAGCGTAGACCACCGAGGCATCGTAGACCATAATAACACCAAAAATCAAGAGAACAACTACACCTACTAAAAGTGGTATATCAGGTGGATGTGATGTTTGGCGAAGCTTAGACATAATATAATTTTCAATTATCAATAACCAATTTTCAATAAATTTTCAATGTCTCAATTCTCAAACAACTGAAAATTGGTTAATTGGAAATTGATTGGTGAATTGTAAATTGTAAATTGAAAATTCAAAGCAAAGCGACGAGAACACCTAGGAATCCCAATACTGCTCCTGCCAACCACATCCTCATCGTCACTTTAACCTCTGGCCAGCCAAGCATTTCAAAATGATGGTGAATCGGGGCCATCTTGAAAACCCTCCCCCGGCCCATTTTAACCGAGGCCACCTGAATAATAGCCGAGGAGATCTCGACCACAAAAACGCCTCCGATGATTAAAAGACTTAGCTCTCGATGAAGCAAAATCGCCACCACCGCCAAAGTCACTCCCAAAGATAAAGATCCCACATCGGCCATCTCGAAACGGGCGGGATAGATGTTGAAATACAAAAAGGTCAGAAGGGTCCCGACGATGGTGGCGCAAAAATAGCCAATTTGATTGTAGCCCAACGCCAGAGCCACCACCGTGTAGGCAGTGAAGGCCATTGCCAATAGACCACCGGCCAGTCCGTCCATCCCGTCGGTTAGGTTGACGGCGTTAGCCATACCACTAAGCATCAACACCACCAGAGGAATATAAAAAATTCCAATGTCCACCGTCCCCAAAAAAGGGAGCCAAAGTTGGTGCCAATCGAGTTTAAAATACACCCACCAGGCGGCCACCAGACCGATTCCCACCTGCATTAAAAATTTTTCCCAGGGCTTAAAACCGGAGGTGGGGTAACTGCCTAGGGCACGAAAAATTTCCTTGAAGGCGTTCCAAGGGAGAAGCAAAACACTATAAATATTCCAGGTGAAGCCGGAAAGAGTGACGATGGGGTTAATACCGCCACGGACGGTGTCGGTTAGTTTGGCGTGACCGAAAATGTTTAGGAGATCGTCAAGGCCACCGATGATTGCGGCCACGACCAAACAAAAAAGCGGCAAGCAGGTTTGCTCGCGGGAAAGATTGAAAAGAAGGGTAACAGCGACGGTCGTTAAAACCATCAACAGCCCGCCCATAATCGGAGTGCCTAATTTTTCTTTGCGGGCTTTGATTTTTTCGTCAACCTCCTGCCGAATCCGCCGACGGATGTTATGTTTATAAAGGAAACTGATCAAGGCTGGCGCCCAGGCGAAACTTAAAGCCAACGACCCTAGTAGAAACAGCAGCGCTTTAATCATCTCTCTCCCATTATAACACCGAAACGACTAACACATAAATGTGTCACTCCCGTTCGCGAGTGGAGTAACAAGCTTGCTTGTTACGATAACGACTAAAGTCGTCACTCCAATTACGTTTCTACTCGCTCTATCTTCGCTCCCAGACCGCGGAGTTTTTGGTCGAGTTGTTCATAGCCACGATCGATATGTTCCACGCCGGAGATTTCACTGGTGCCCTCAGCGGTTAGGGCGGCAAGGACTAGGGCGGCGCCGGCGCGAAGATCGGGAACCAACAACTCATACCCGGACAGAGAAGTGGGACCAAAAATCTTGGCCACCGCCTTTGGTTCTCTTTCCGAAGACCAATCAAAATTATAGTTCTGGGGATCGAAGACCGCTCCCGCCTCCGATGGAGTGATCAATTCCACCCTTGCTCCCATCTTTTCTAACTCCTTAAAGTATTTAAAGCGGTCCTCGTAAACGGTCTCGTGAAGCAAACTCTCCCCGTCCGCCTGAGTCAAAAGAACGCCAATCGGCTGCTGCCAATCGGTCATAAACCCTGGATGGGGAGCTGTTTCGATCTTCACCGGCTCCAAACTTTTCCCCTCATCCAACCAAACCCGCAAACTTTCTTTCTGAATATCAAACCCGACTCCCATCTTTTCCAACTTAGCGGTGAAAGCAGTTAAATCCAACGGACGAACATTGGTCAGGGCGACATCGCCTCGCGTTACCACTGCGGCCACAGCAAAGGTGACCGCTTCGTTGCGATCCGGCAAAACACGGTGACGCGCCCCACCCAATTCCCGAACTCCTTCGATAATTATCCTTCTCGATTCCTGCTCATCCCTCTTAATTTTGCCACCCATTTTGACCAAAAGTTCGATCAAGTCATCCACCTCCACTTCCTCGGCGGCGTTGGTGATTACCGTTTCACCTTCAGCCAAAACAGCAGCCAAAATCGCGTTTTCCGTTCCCATAACGGTGTTTTTCTCAAAGTGAATATCGGCCCCCTTTAGGCACGGGGCAGTTAGTTTATAAACCCCCCCCTTCTGATCCACCACCGCCCCTAGACTCTGCAGAGCCCTCAAATGACGGTCAATTGGCCGCAACCCAATCCGGCAACCGAGGGGCTCGGGAACGACCACCTCCCCAAAGCGAGCCAACAGAGGACCGATGGTCATCACTGCACTTCGGGAACTGACTCCTAAGCTATGGGGAACCTTGGAAGAAAAAACTTCGTCGGCTCGTAAACTCAAAACTTTTTCGTCCAAAAATTCCGTCTTCACTCCTAAATTTTCAACAATTTTGACAATCACCCCCACATCCTCAATCCGAGGAATGTTTTCCAGAACGACTTCTTCCGAGGTCAAAAGAGAAGCGGCAACCATTTTAATAGCCGCGTTTTTAGCACCGGAAATTTGGACTTGTCCTTTAAGCGGGATTCCGCCTTCAACTAAAAATCGTTGCATAAAATAAAATCCTAAATTCTAATATCGAAGCTCCAAATAAATTCTAAATAACAAATTCTAAACCTTACGCTGTTTAGGTCTCTTTGTGCTTTCGTAGATGGAACCAAAAATTTTCATTAATTCCCGCGCCTCTTCTAACAAGGGAAGAATTCTTTCTCTGCAAGTTGAATTCGCTTCGATAACCAGCTCTAGCCAGTAAATAGTCTCCTTAGCCTCTTTTTTAGTAATTCTGATCCTGTTTTTAAAATCCCGTTTAGTATCCGTCTCGTTTGCCTCCCTGTAATTTGCTCCTACCGACGTTCCCGAACGAATAAGCTGATCGGACAACCTCCTATTAACAGTATTCTTTGGTAATGTTTTGCATAACCTGACTACCCGTTTACCGAAGGATAAGCTTCGCTCTTCCAAGTCGTAGGGTTTCGAATTTAGAATTTGATGCTTGTTTGGAGCTTCGGATTTCGGATTTAGAATTTTACTCATTACACTTATACCAACACCAGGTTTCACTTGTCCGGCTCAATACCATAGTAGACTGTCAATTCTCTTGCTATCTCCATCCACATTGGGACGGCGGTTTCGGCCGCGTAGACGCTTGCCGAAGGCCTTCTCAGCAGGACTAGCATAACAAAGTTAGGATGGCTTGGCAAAAAGCCGACGAAGGTGCAGTTGGTCTTCGTAGGGTCGTAGTGACCCTCAATCGGGATTTGAGCCGTTCCCGTTTTTCCGGCCACTCGGTGGGTTTTTAAATTGTAAAACTTCGACTCCCCCCCTTCAACGGCGGCGGTCAACATCTCGATCATAATGTCCGCTGATTTCGCGGACAACACCCGAACTAATTCCTTGGGCTTGATCTCGATTATTTTTTCTTCTTCGCGAATCTCGGAAACCAGATAGGGTCTCATCATCGTCCCCTCGTTGACAATCGTTGAAAAAATCGAAACCAACTGCAAAGGGGTCACCGAAACTCCTTGACCAAAGGCGGCGTTGGCCAGATCAACCGACCGCCATTCAGAAAGTTCCTTGACCACCCCTGTGTCCTCATCCTCTAAATCAATCGCCAGCGGCTTGCCCAAACCAAACTTTAAAAAATAGTTTCTCAGAGTTTCGGCCCCCAACTGCTGGCCTACCCAAGCGGCCCCACAGTTATTGGAATGCTGTAGAACCTCAATCATCGTCTCCTCACCGTGGTGCTTACCGTCCCAGTTGTCAATCGTGTAGCCGGAAACGGTGATTGGCCCGGTATCCTGCATGATGGTTTGCGGTTTTACGGTTTTTGTATCAATGGCCGCAGACATGGTCAAGGCCTTAAGGACCGATCCCGGTTCGTAAGTTTCGGAGACGGCGGGGTTGGTCCACTCCGTTCTCTCAATGTCCTCTACAATCACCTCCTCATCCAACGGGTCATAGGGGTTGGAGGGGTCGTAAGTAGGAAAACTGGCCATTGCCAAAATCGCCCCCGTCTGCGGCTCCATCACCACCACCGACCCGCTCTCAGCCCCGTATCTTTCCACCGCCTCCACCAACTTCCGCTCGATCACGAACTGGACCGCGCGGTCAAGGGTCAAAACCAAATTTCGCCCGTCTTCGGCGGGAATTTTTTTGTAACCGCCGACGAGGATCGGCTGACCAAAGGCGTCTTTTTCCTCAACAACTTTTCCCGGACGACCCCGCAAATCACCGTCATAAAAACCCTCCAGACCATAGTAGCCCTGGTCCCGACCCTGCTCGTTGGAACCGACGAATCCCAAAAGATGGGCGGCTAATGTTTCCTCAGGATAAAATCTTTTCGGCTCTTCTTCAAAACCAATACCTTCAATTCCCAACGCCTCGATTCTTTCTTTGGTATCCGTCGAAACTTTATGCGCCAACGGCACCCACTGCAGATCTTGACTCAACGCTTGTTTAATTCTCTCTATCTCTTCGTGTTTAGAATTTTGAACATTAGAATTTAGAATTTGTTTGGAGCTTCGAATTTCGGATTTCGAATTTTCACTATGTAGAATCTCGCCCAACTTCTCCGCCGCCGCCTCAACATCTTCAACATTGGGTGGTTCCCCATAGACCAAATAGGCCATTTGATTTTCAACCAGCGGAAAGCCGTCGGAAGAAAAAACCCGTCCCCGAGCGGCAGAAACATAGGCCGTCCCCCAATGCTGACCTTCGGCCAAGGCCGTGAATTTATTATGTTGAAGAATCTGTAACTGAAAAAGTCGGCCGGTGATTACAATTAAGAGGGATAGAAAAAGGACTAAAAGAAATTTTACTCTCATGGCGCTTGGGCCAACTTCGGGGGGGAAAGATATTCAAAGACCTGAGGGTTAGAGCCCAGACCCAAATCTTCGGCTACCTCTTCAATCCGCACCAGTGAACCCAAGACGGCCACCTCTTTTTCCAAGGCTCGAATTTCGTCTTCCAATAAAGACCTCTGCCCCTCTAATTTTCTAATCTCTTGCCCTTCGCTGGACATTTCATTGGCCAAAACCAGTTGGACAGCGCCGAGCAAGACAACCGTGACTAAGGTAATTATTAATAGTGATTTGAGATTTAGTAGTTTTGACATAACAAAATCCTAAATTCTAAGCACCAAATCCTAAACGTTTCAATTTTAGAATTTCGAATTTATGATTTGTTTGGAGCTTCGAATTTCGGATTTCGAATTTTCTCTACCGCTCTCAACTTAGCGCTCCTTGCTCTCGGATTCCTCTCGATCTCTTCCTCCGACGGTGTTACAGGCTTCCTTGTTAATCCTTTTACCAGATCCCTCTTAATCATATTTTTAAAGAATTCCTTGACAATCCGATCTTCCAACGAATGGAAGCTGATGACCACCAGTCTTCCACCATCTTCCAGCATTCCAAACGCCGGGGGCAGTGAGGATTTTAGGTTATTGAGTTCATCATTAACCGCAATCCTAAGCGCTTGGAACACTTTAGTCGCGGGATGCAGCTTACTTTTTCTACGAACCACCCGTGAGATAATACCCGCCAGTTCTTTGGAATTACTGATCGGACGGTCCCAACGAGAACGGATGATCGCTCCGGCCACCGCGCGGGCGTGACTTTCCTCGCCATATTTTTCAAAAAGTTTGGTCAGTTCGCTTTCGGCCAAGCCGTTGACCAAATTAGCCGCAGTCACCTTCAACTTCGGGTCGGCGCGCATATCCAAGGGCTCATCTTTTTGAAAGCTGAACCCTCGACCCGAATGTTCCAGTTGATGGCTGGAAAGCCCTAGGTCGTAAAGAATCCCCGCCACCGGATAAAAATCGTTTTCTCTGGCAATCTTCTCGATATTTTTAAAGTTCCCTTGAACAACTTTTAACTTTTTCCTCGCTGATTCGATCGCATCTGGGTCGACATCGATCCCCAAAAGACTTCCGCCTCGTTTAACGATTTCGACCGCATGGCCGCCTCCGCCGACGGTGGCGTCAATATATTTTTTCCCTGGCCGAACATTTAAAAACTCAATCGCCTCTTTTAAAAGTGCTGGCTCGTGAAATGCCGTCATTAAGCCCGCTTACAGAGCGAGGCTCTGTAACTCCCTTTACCTGTCACACTTCCAACCTAGCTAGCTTCTTCCCAATCGCTCCCGAATGCTTGGCAATGTAAGCTTTCCGTTTGGCCCATTCCTCCGCTGCCCAAATTTCGACCCAACGGCCTAGTCCCAAAAAACAAACTTCCTTCTTGATTTTGGCGTAGTTTTTAAGGTTCTTGGGCAGGACGAACCGACCCAAGTCATCTAACTCAACCTCGGTCGCCCCTCCCAACAGAAATCGGCTCGTGTCCCGCACTTCTTCGGCTACGAACGGCCCTGCCGCGGCGTCGGAAATTAAAATCTCCCACTGAGTGGGAGAAACAACAACTAAACAGCCCTCGTAGCCCTGGGTAACAACGACTTTATTTCCAATTTCTTCACGGAATTTTTTTGGTAAAGAAACACGGTTCTTGGCCTCAACTCGATACTCATATTCTCCAATAAGCATAACATTATCTTACCACCGATTACCACTGGTTACCACTTTACATATACGAAAAGTGTTTGTCAAGGGTCAGTTTTCGTCAACCCGTCGGGTTGACAAAGAAACCCGACGGGTTATATCCACTAAAAGACGGGCCGTTTTCCCCCGTTCCGACACGGCTGACCGACTAGGCCAGCAAAAAAGCCCCCGCGGCGCGCGCATCACGCAAACGCTTCGGGAGTTTTCTCTTTCCCCACAACTTTTACCAAATCGTTAGCCGTTCGTCTAATCTCTACGTAAAACAAGAAAACCTAAAACGCTGTATTAACAACAATTCCCCCTAACTGTTGCTGTATACTTTACCAACAGCTTAGCCGTTCGTCCAACCAGTTGGTAAAAATTTAAATGTGAGAATCACACGGACAATTTTGCAGAAAAATAGTTTTTGAGGTCAGAAACAGCGATGCGCTCTTGTTCGGTCGTGTCGCGGTCGCGAACGGTGACGGTATCGTCTTCCAAAGTATCAAAGTCAATGGTCACGCACCACGGCGTCCCGATTTCGTCTTGGGCGTAATACCTTTTTCCAATATTACCCCTATCATCCCAAGTGATTGGGGAAATCCCGCCGAGAGGATTTCTCAACATTTCAAAAACCTCCCGCGCTTTTTTAACCAATTCCGGCTTGTTCGCCAACAAAGGAAAAACGCCCACTTTGTAAGGGGACAACTGCGGCTTTAATTTCAAAACAACCCGCTTGCCATCCTCATGGTAGGCGTCAAGAAGAATCGTCAACGCTG
>Ga0209121_10002818_pt1 | contig 17309 bp, 18 predicted proteins | sample Cruoilmetagenom3_FD_187292 | JGI IMG/M metagenome (GOLD analysis project Ga0209121, IMG submission 187292) | Oil polluted marine microbial communities from Coal Oil Point, Santa Barbara, California, USA - Sample 3 (SPAdes) (version 2) | ecosystem: Environmental > Aquatic > Marine > Oil seeps ... | reverse complement strand
AGGATCGTGGATTCCCCATCGATTGACGCTGCCACCATCAGCATCGCGATGGCTACGCGAATGATATAGGGGCTGGTCACTGTCGCCGGGACAAGGTTGTTGCCGCCAAAGGTAATCAGACGGTGCGGATCGCACAGCAGCGTATGCGCGCCGAACAGGCTCAGTTCTGTGTGCCATGTCAGCCCGCCTTCATAGACCTTGTTCCAGAACATCGTCTGGCCCTTTGCTTTAACGCCAAGAGCGATAAAGATCGGCAGAAGGTCAGCCGGGATATAGGGCCACGGCGCGGCCTCAACCTTGGTGGTGATGTGGCTGGTGAAATTCTGCTGCACGACTAGCTCTTCAGGTGCATCAAGCCGTGACCAGCCGTCCGCATGAGTCACATGCGCGCCGAATTTCTCAAACGTACGGTCTATCAGCATGAAATCTTCGGGCCGCGTGTTGCGCACCGAAATATCGCCGCCCGTCACCGCTGCCAGCGCAAGGAATGTGGCGATCTCGTGAAAATCCTCAACGAAGGTATAGTCGACCGGCTTGAATTCCTTACAACCATCGATGGACACCATTGAGGTGCCCTTGCCGCGGATCTTCGCGCCCATCTGTTCGAGGAAGGTGCACATTTCCTGCACATGCGGTTCGCAGGCGGCGTTGACGATCTGGCTGGTGCCATTGGCGGCCAGCGCGCTGATGATGAAGTTCTCGGTCGTGGTGACGGAAGCATATTCGAGCCACATGCGTGTACCCTCACCGCGCCGCGCCTTGCGAAAGACGATGTCTTTCTTTTCGTAGTCGACCTCTGCACCAAAGGCCTTGAACACGGCGACATGCGGATCGATCTCGCGCGCGCCCAGCGTGCAGCCCTTCACCTCATGCTCGAGCCGCGCTTCGCCCAATCGTGCGAGCAGGCCGGGGATCATCATGATCGATGCGCGCATTGCCTGCGGCAGTTTCGCCTTGGCGGAGGGAGAGATGGTCGAGTGATCGATGGCAAAAGTCTTCGCACCCTTGTCCCACTCCACCGTGCTGCCAAGATCGGTGAAGAAGGCGTGGATGCGCGTCACATCGGTAATTTCCGGCACATTGCGCAACATAATCGGCGCATCGCTGAGCAGCGTGGCGCACAGGACGGGGAGCACCGCATTCTTGTTGGCCGAAGGTTCAATCTTGCCCTTCAGCTTCTGCCCGCCCCTTACATACAAAGCCGTCATTCGTATTCCTTCAAATCCAATATAGATCGCCAGCGCCAATGCCCGGCGGATCAGTAACCCATCAGGCTGAGAACTTCCTTGCGGCTGCGATGGTCTTCCAGAAAGCAGCCATGCAGCCGGCTGGTCGTCATGCCGACACCCGGAGTGCGTACACCCCGGCCCGTCATGCAGCCGTGCTGCGCTTCAATCACTACAGCTACACCATGCGGCTGGAGATTGTCCCAGATGCACTGCGCCACTTCGGCGGTGAGCCGTTCCTGAATCTGCAAGCGCCGGGCATAGCCGTGCAGCACCCGCGCCAGCTTCGAAATGCCGACCACCTTCTTGTCTGGCAGGTAAGCAATCGCTGCCTTGCCGGTGATCGGTGCCATATGGTGTTCGCAATGGCTCTGGAAAGGGATGTCTTTCAGCAGCACGATTTCGTCGTAGCCACCGACTTCATGGAACACGCGGGAAAGATGCACGGCCGGGTCTTCGTCATAGCCCTGACAATATTCTTTCCACGCACGGGCAACGCGCTTGGGCGTGTCGAGCAAGCCTTCGCGTGAAGGATCATCACCCGCCCACTCTATCAGAGTTCGGATCGCATCCTGCACGTCATCGGGAACGTGGCGTTTGCCATCGGAATCGACTTCAACCGGACCTGTTTGACTAGTCATTCGCGGTCTTTTTCCTGCTCAATTTGCGTCGCGCTCTGGCCAATAGGCTGCCCTCGCGGAAAAGGCCATGGCGCGGGGCGCGGATTTCAAACAGGTCTTCGGGCTCTTCCGGATCAAAGGTTTGGCGCTGCGCCAGCTCGGCAAGCAACGAATGGCGCAAGCCTGCAATAGCTGACTGCGCCTTGGCATTGCCCGGACGTTCGCAATCGATGAAGACATCGCACTCGCTATCAAGCCCCATCGATAACCACACGCACACGCCGAGCGTGAGCATATCGCCACACGCCCGGCTCTGCGGATGAATCGTCGAATTCCTCGACCCGATCTGCGATGTCTTTCAAACGCTCCTCCGGAGCAAATACCTGTTAACGCAAAGGATCAGCTCCTGGCGTATTCCATCTATTCCGGCGGAAGCTCGGCGCAGTCAAACATCGCGTCAGCCATCGGGGTAGTCTCTCTCATGCGGCCAACGAATGCAGTGTATCGCGGTTCCGCGATGACAGCTGTCTGGGCAGATACATTAAAGGCCACCGCTCCGACTGGAGAGATGGCCTTTAAATGGTGCGCCCGGAAGGATTCGAACCTCCGGCCCCCTGATTCGTAGTCAGGTACTCTATCCAGCTGAGCTACGGGCGCACTTGAGAGGCGGGCACATAAGCGGGGCTGCTATGCTTGGCAAGGCCCTATGGCGCCGAATGTGAGATTTGTGCGAGCATCCTGCGGTCCATCGGCGCGAGATCAAGCTTGGCTGCCTCTTCGAAGCAGAACCAGCCCCAGTTCTGGCCATCGCTAGCCTGAACCGCGCCGCACGGCTGATGCGATGTGTAAAGAAACAGAACAACCTGCTTCTCACCTGCCTCATCCGCAAAAACGCTGGGTTCCAGCTGAACCGGATCAAGCGCAATCGCCAATTCTTCGGCGATCTCCCTGACTAGCGCAAAGCGCGGAATTTCCCCGTTTTCCACCTTGCCGCCGGGAAATTCCCACAAGCCGCCGTGATGCCGATCTGCGGGCCGCTGTTGCATCAAAACGCGTTCGCTTTCGTCGAACAGGGCAAGTGCAACAACGGGGATCCATGTCGGAATATTTGCCAATGCAGAGCCTCGCTTCAACCAATTCTTAACACCTGAAGCTGCATTTCGGCTTCAACGCGCTCTACCAATAGGGGACTATCCTGTGCTGGCGAAGAATTTCTTGAAGCTCATTGCTGATGATGAACAGGGCGCGACGGCCATCGAGTATGGCCTCATCGTCGCACTCATTGCGATTGCGATAATCACAGCAGTGCAAGGGCTCGCCACTGAAACGGCGAATATGTGGAACGGCGTTGAATCAAAAGCCATCGAAGCAAGTTCGGGCGCACGATCTTAGGATTTTCTCAAGGAATTCCCCGTAGTTCGGGGATAGCTCAAATCGGGAACCCTATTTGAGCCGGGTACTGAAGACTTAAACCAGGAGACTAAATATGACTTTCTTCAAGAACATGATCCGTGACGAACAGGGCGCCACCGCCATTGAATATGGCCTGATCGCTGCCCTTATCGCTGTTGCTGCCATCACTGCGATGCAGAGCCTCGGTAACGAACTCAGCACGACCTTCAACAACGTGAAGACCGAGCTGACCGAAGCGAACAAAGCTAACGGCTAAGTCCTTCGCCTCACGGCAAAAAAAGAAGGGCGGCGGGGAAACCTGTCGCCCTTTCTTTTTGCGTGATGTGAGCAGCCCAACATTCTGCGAAAAAAAAGGCCGCCCCATGCAGGGCGGCCTTTTCGTACTCTCGGCACGTCTTGGCGGGTCAGTTCGCCCGGATAACGATCTTGTATTGGCGTCCCGGCACGACCGAATCGCTTGATCCCAGCCCGTTGAGGACCCGGAAGCGGGCTTCCTGACCGTCGGTATAGGCCATGCGGCGGGCCATCGTGGCGACCGAATCGCCGCGTCCTGCCGTAACAATGTCGATTCGCCGGGGAATCACGCTGCCTGCTTCATTCGCGCTGATGCGACGCATCGAATTGAACAGCGAATTGAACGTGCCCGCCTGCCCTGCCGGAGTGATCGCCTGGAAATGGTAGGCTTGGTTGGAAGAAAACTCGTAGGCGAAGACGGTAACGTCCACCTGCTGCTGGCCATTGTTAACCGTGGCCGTGCCGTATGCGGCGGGCAGGCCATTGATCGTGGTGCGCTGAATGCTGGCCGGAGCGAGCTGTTGCTGATCCCCGCCAATGGCCTGAAAGACCGAACGCAAATAGCTGTTCAGATCATTGTTATACGGCCCGGTTGTCAGCTGCGCCCGGCCCGCATCGCCATTGATGGAAACCGCGCGCGTGCCATTGACCATGTAGAAGCCCTGCGGCGCGGTGAAGCTAAGGCGCAGAATCGGGTGTATGAACTGGCGCCCTTCGATCACGCCTTGCTGGGGATCGTCGCCATAAATCAGCCCGTCAATGCGGCTGAGAAATGTATTGCGGTTGGTTACGCCGGTTCCGGTTCCCGCCAATTGCGCTGCATTTTGCACGCGGCTGGCAGGATCAGGGTGCGTGGATGCCCATTCCGGGATCGTCGCATTGTTGCGCCCCTGCAATTGTGCATCGAGCTGATTTTGCGCCGCAAGGCTTTGCAGCAAGGTCGCCATGGCGCGCGGATCGTATCCAGCGCGATTGAGATATTCGATGCCGAGCTGGTCCGCCTCAAGTTCCTGATTGCGCGAATAGCTGAGCGTCAGCATCTGCGAGCCCTGCAACGCCCCGCGCGAAATCGTGTTGCCCAGCGCGCTGTCACCCAGCAGGATCGAGGAAAGAATGGCAATCCCCACACCGCCGAGCTGATTGCGCTGCGCCGTTGCTTGACGACGGGCCGAGTGGCGCGCGGCGACATGACCGACTTCATGGCCCAGCACAGCAGCAAGTTCGGCTTCATTGTTCATCAGATTGACCAGCTGGCGTGTCGCATAGACATAGCCACCCGGCACCGCGAAGGCGTTGTTCACGCTGGAATTGAGCAAGGTGACTTCAAAGGCATCACGGCTGTTCGCCAGCCCCGATTGCACTGCGACATTGGAGCCGACCTGTTCGACATAATTCGCGTAGGGTCCCGTCATTTCGCCGCCGAATTCAGCCACGAATTGCGGATGATATTGTGCTCCGACCTGCGCTTCCTGCGCAGTAATGGGAGAGCCGGGCGCGACATTTGCGCCGGGAATTGAAGCACAGGCAGACAGCGCCAGCGACGCTACTCCGGCAACAGCGGCAGCCCTGATTTTGCGAGACGACAAGTTTGACATGCGAATTTCCTCCAACCCTCTTTGACCGGCAGATTACCCGCCCGACCATTGTTGAGTCGAACCGCTATCCTAAGCCGATGTTCCCACGCAAGAAATCCGTGAGAATATCCGTGGCCGGACCACTACCGCCCCAGATCGCTGCCAATCGCCAGAAAGCGCTCTTCGCGTTGACGGCGCAATTCTGCGGGTGGGAGGACGCTCAGCGCTTCCAACTCGTCATCAATAGCAGCGGTCAGACTGGCCACGGCAGTGCCAGCATCGCGATGCGCACCGCCAGCAGGTTCCTCCACAATCCGGTCAATGACCTTAAGCGCAAGCAAGTGCTGCGCGGTCAGCTTCATAGCTTCGGCAGCTTGCGGAGCTTTCTCAGCGGTGCGCCATAGAATCGATGCGCAGCCTTCGGGCGAAATCACCGAATAGACGGCATGTTCAAACATCAGCACGCGCTCTGCACTGGCCAGCGCAACCGCTCCGCCTGAACCGCCCTCGCCCACAATCGCGGCGACCATCGGCACGCCCAATGCCAGACACGCCTCTGTCGAGCGGGCGATAGCTTCAGCCTGCCCGCGCTCTTCGGCTTCGATGCCCGGGAAGGCGCCAGAGGTATCGACCAGCGTAACCACCGGCAGGCCAAATCGGTCAGCCATTTCCATCAGGCGGATCGCCTTGCGATAGCCTTCTGGCTTGCCCATGCCGAAATTGTGGCGAATGCGGCTTTCGGTATCATTGCCCTTTTCATGTCCGATCAGCACGATCTTGCGGCCTTTCAGCGTCGCAAGTCCGCCCATGATTGCCTGATCGTCTCCATAAAGACGATCCCCGCCCAGCGGCATGAAGTGATCGAAACCAAGCGACACATAATCATGAAAATGCGGACGGTTGGCATGGCGCGCAACCTGCGTCTTCTGCCACGGCGTCAGATTGGCATAGGTTGATTCCAGCAGGCGCACGCTTTTCTGCTCCAGCCGCTGCAGCTCCTTCGAAATATCAACATCGTCGTCCTCGCCAGCAGCTTCGCGCAATTGCACAATCTTTGCTTCCAGCGCGGCGACGGGTTTTTCAAATTCAAGGAATGAAGCCATGGGAGAGCCGCTACCGCCCCGCGCTCTTCGCTGCAAGAGGATGTCGCTCATTCACCAATGCGACAAGCCGTGCCGAATCGACATGGGTGTAGATCTGCGTGGTGGCGATATCGGCATGACCAAGCAGCGTCTGCAGCACACGCAAATCCGCGCCGCCTTCCAGCAAATGCGTGGCAAAGGCATGGCGCAAGACATGCGGGCTGACCTTCGCGGGATCGCATTGGGCGCGCGTGGCCATAGCTTTCACCAGCTGAAACAGGCGGATACGGCTGATATGGCCTTTGCGCGAGGGGAACAGGAAGGGCGAGCTATCGTCCACACGCGCCGCCATCCAGCGCACCAGAGCCGCCTGCGCACGGCGCGACACTGGCACCATGCGTTGCTGGCCGCCCTTGCCCTTAATCGTCAGGAACGGCGCATCGCGCGGCACCGCACTGACCGGGAGGGAGACAAGTTCTGTCGCGCGCAGTCCCGACCCATAGAGCAATTCCAGCAAGGCCAGCATCCGTACCGCTGCGGGCTTGTCGCTCGCTGCCTCGTCTTCGGCACAGGTAAACAGGCGCTCTACTTCCTCGTGCGAGAGAATCTTGGGAAGCGGTCGGCGTGCCTGCGGACGCGGCAGAGCAGTTGAGGGATCGTCTTCGCGCAGCCCCTCATCCACGCAAAAGCCGTAAAACTGACGCAGGGCCGACACTTTGCGGGCGACGGTGGAGGGGGCAAGATCGGCCCAAGCACTGGTCAACGGCGCGAGATCTTCGCGCGAGGCAGGCAGCAGATTGCCCACCACTTCCTCTGAACCCTCCAGGTCGCGGCGATAGGCGATCAGCGTATTGGCCGCCGCGCCCCGCTCTGCCGCGAGCATCGCCAGAAAGCTGTCAATTGTGGAGGACATGGCAGGCGCCTCCTTACCCTAGCTACGCGCGACCGCCTCCGCGGCGATCATCCGGGCTTCGGCAGAAAGACCCACGCGGTTGAGGGCCGAAACGATGTGATAGAGCTGGCGCGGGGTCATCTGATCCCAGCTTTCCCCCTGCATTCCCAAGCCGGCAAGAAACGCGACCAGCGCCGCATTATTCACCTGGGCTGCCTGCCCGATTTTTGTGCTCCAAGCACTGGAACGCGTGTAGCTCACGCCAAGGTCTGTGCCGAGTTCGGCAAAGTCATTATCTCCCAGCCGTCCAAGTCCGGCGAGGCCTGCGACAAGAAACGCAGACTTGCGCTGCTCTGCGCTACCGTCGCCATCCATGAAATTCCTGACTGCACCTTCGCTGACCGCGTTGCTGCGCTGCGGTTGTGCGAGCGCGAGCAAGGCCCATGCCTCGCTGCCCTCCGGCACGACCGATCCCCAGCGCATGGCGTTGGCATCCAGTCCTGCGGTGAGCATCGAAGCGATCAACGGTGCGGCATTGTCGAGCAGATCTTCGCTCACCGGCATTCGCGCGGCGGCATAGGCCGTCAGCACCCACCCGCCGTAGGAATCGCCAGCGCCATCCCAAAGCTCTTGCATGGCAGCCATACGGTCCGCCACGCCGGGCGCCGTGTAGGCATCGCGCAGCAGGCCCGCTGCGGCTTTATCCTCGCGCGAATAGGCATCGCTGGCCCACAGCTGCGAATATAGATCAACCATTGCCGCGGAAGACAGAATACCGCGCGCTCCCGCGCTGTCAGCCGCCGAAACGCGCGCCATTAGCGGAGAAGCCGGTATCAGAACTTCGCTCTTATCCGCCCATCCGGGCGCCCCATCGCGCAGCTCAGAGGGAATGTCTGCACCCACGGCCCGGGCAAGAGCAAAGCGCCATGGCGTAAGGGTTTCAACCTCATCCCACTCGATCTCGACCGCGCGGCCGCCTTGCCCTGCCGCTCCGGCAAAACGCTGTGCCAGTCGGACATCAATTTCGGGTGCGACACCAGTGCCAAGTGCGCGGCGCAGCCTGCGTTCCGCTCCCCGCGATTCGCCCAGATAGGCGGAGCAGATCGCTTGCAGCAATTCCCACTCGCCATCCTCGCGCAGATCAGGTTGCAAGCGCGCGGCGGGACACATGCCGAGCACATCGCCGGTTGCGAGGTAGGAATCGAAGGCCGCATCGGCCAGCGCGACATTGTAATTGCTGCCGTCTACATCCTGCACCAGCGTGCGTGCCACCGCACCTTCACCCATGGCGATCAGGGCTTGGGAACGCAGCGCGGCAAATTCCACAGGATCAAGGCCGGCGGGCGCATCAAGGCGGCTCGCCAGCGCCCGGCGCATCAGGATATGGCCCCAGCGCGACACAATCGGGCCATCACTTGCCGCAAGGGCTGCGCGCACCAGCTGCGCAGGCTGATTGGCTAGCGATGCAGTTGGGAAGCCACCCTCTGCCTGCGACAATACGCCCACTTCGGCGACGGCGCGGCGCGCAGCGGCGGGAATATCGAAGCGCGGGCGCAAGCCGAACAGATCGTTCACCTCGTCCGATTCCATCGCCTCCAGCTCTTCAAGCGATGGCAGATCGGCGGGCAGTGCGGCGCTTAGCGCACTGCCGTCGTCATCGGGAATCGCCTGCACCACAGGGGCGGAAGGCGTGCCACCCGAAGGCGCGACCGGCGTGACCGGACGGGCTGCAGTAGCAGTTGGCGTCGGGACAGGCGCGGGCGTTGGCGTGGATTGCGGAGGAGGATCGCGGAATGCAGGCGGCAACAAATCTTCCGGATCGCCAGCAATGGCAATGGTGGACGACAATACCAGCGCCGTGCCGCCCAGCAGGAGTGCGATTCGCTTCACTGATCAGTCTCCGGCACGTTCACGGGTTCCACAATCAGGCGCGGTTCCGTACGCCCGCCATCCAGCCAAGCGACGACCAGCAGCAGTAATAGCGCAAGCCCAAGGGCGATCAGTATCAACATCAGGCGCTTTGACACCTCGCAGTAAATCCCGTTTTTCCATTTCGCCATCGGGACAACTTGTCCGACGACCTTGCAGCGCGGTTAGCCCAACTATAGGCCATGCGGCAATGACCATTACCCGTGATCTGCCCGATGATAGCACCATCCGCGCCGTGCGAGCGCGGTTGAAAGGACCATTGGTGATGGTCGGCATGATGGGTGCGGGCAAATCCACCGTGGGTCGCAAGCTGGCGACCACGCTCGGCATGGACTTCACCGATGCCGATGATGAAATCGTTGCTGCGGCGAATATGTCCGTCGCCGAAGTATTCGACAAATTCGGCGAGGATTATTTCCGCGACGGCGAGCGGCGCGTGATCGCGCGGTTGATGGAAGAAAGCGGTTCGGGCAGCGTTATCGCGACCGGCGGCGGGGCCTTCCTGCAGGAGGAAACGCGTGCGCTGATCCTCGAAAAAGGCGTGGCAATCTGGCTCGATGCAGCCACCGACACGCTGGTCGAACGTGTCAGCCGGAACGACAAGCGCCCCCTACTGCGCACCGGCGACATTCCCACCAAGGTCAGCACTATGAAGGCAGAGCGCGAGGCGACCTATGCCGAGGCTCCGATCCATGTAAAAAGCGACACCGGCCCGCATCAGGTGGCGGCGAACCGCATAATTGAGGCGCTTGACCAATGGCTGTGATCGAAGTCGCTCTGGCCGGGCGCGAATATGACGTGCGCGTCGAAGCCGGCCTGCTCGCAGACATTGCCGGTCAATGCGGCGCGTTGCTGCGCAAAGCCCGCGTACCGATTGTGACCGATGAGAACGTCCACCGCTTGTGGAGCGAAGCGGTCGAGGCCTCGCTCGCCAATGCAGGCAAAGAAGCGCGCTGGATGATCCATGCGCCGGGTGAAAGCGCCAAGAGTTGGGACGGATTATCCCGCACTGTAGAATGGCTGCTGGCCGAGGAAGTGGAACGCGGTGATCACATCATTGCGCTCGGCGGAGGAGTTATCGGCGATCTGACCGGCTTTGCCGCCTCTATGTTGAAACGTGGCTGCGGTTTTGTGCAAGTGCCAACCACGCTGCTGGCGCAGGTCGATTCGAGCGTCGGCGGAAAGACAGCGATCAATGTTGCTGCGGGCAAAAACCTTGTCGGCGCGTTCCATCAACCATCGCTGGTACTGGCCGATACGGCAGTGCTCTCCACCCTGCCCGACCGCGAGATGCGCTGCGGATATGCCGAGGTCATCAAATACGGCATTCTTGGCGACGCGGAATTCTTCGCATGGTGCGAAGCGCATGGGACGGACGTGCTTGCGCATGATGCAACAGCGGTCGAACTGGCCGTGACAAAGAGCGTGCATGCCAAGGCCCGCATCGTGGCCGAGGATGAGCGCGAAACGTCAGGCGCCCGCGCATTGCTCAATCTGGGCCATACTTTCGGCCATTCGCTGGAAGCCGAAACTGGCTATTCGGGCCGTCTGCTACATGGCGAAGCCGTTGCGCTGGGCATGGTGCTGGCCGCGCGCTATTCGGCGCGGCGCGGCTATATTTCGGATGCCGAAGTGCAGCGGATCACCGCCGCCATCAACTCTGCCGGACTTCCCGTAGAAATTTCGGCGCTGGGACTGGATTGCAGCGGCGAGGCGCTCGCCAATCACATGTTGCACGACAAGAAGATGGACGCAGGCACCCTGCCCTTCATCCTGCTGCGCGGAATTGGCGAGGCATTCCTCGATCACAATGTCGCCCTGTCAGATATCGCTGACTTCCTGTCGGAGCAATTGCAGGTGCATTAGGCGCCGCTCACTCCTCCTCGAAAATTCCGATTTCATTCACGCCATTGCTGTCCGCGCGGCCGCGATACATGCCCGACGTGTTGAACGAAAACGCCGTCTCGCCCTGTGCTGAAACGACGATCACGCCGCCGCTGCCGCCCAGTTCTTCGACTTCGGCCATCAGATTGTCGCCCGCCTCTTCCGGCCCCATGCCCGACAGACGCATCAGGTCACAGATCGATTTGGCGACGACCGCGCGGATGAAATACTCGCCCGATCCGGTGGCAGAAACTGCGCAGGCACGGTTGTCAGCATAGGTGCCCGCGCCGATAATCGGACTGTCACCGATCCGGTCCCAGCGCTTGCCAGTCATCCCGCCGGTTGACGTCCCTGCCGCGAGATTGCCTTCCCGGTCGCGCGCCACAGCGCCAACTGTGCCGAAGCGGTGTTCGTCATCTTCCAATGCCACTTCACGGGCGCGGAAGCGTTCAAGAGCGCGTTGGCGGTGCGGGGTGATGAAATACTCGATTTCGGCGCGCTCAAGCTCGTGATCGCCCGCGAATTCCTCTGCACCCTCGCCGCTCAGAAAAACATGGCGGCCATCTTCCATCACCGCGCGGGCCAGCAAAATCGGGTGGCGAATGGTCGACACGCCTGCGATCGCGCCAGCGCTACGATCTTCGCCCAGCATGATCGATGCGTCATGCGAAATGCCGCCATCCCATGTTAGCACTGCGCCGCGTCCTGCGTTGAACAGCGGATCATCCTCCAACAGCGTAATCACCGCGAGCACGGCATCTTCCGAAGTGCCGCCATCGCGCAGTATCGCAGCGCCAGCGTCCAGCGCAACTTGCAGCGATGCGGTGTAGGCCGCCTCGCGCTCTGGCGTCATGGCGTCACGCTGCAGTGTGCCCGCCCCGCCATGAATCGCGATGGACCACTCGGCCTGTTCTGGATCATGCGCCGCAGCACTTGTGGGCAACAGAACGGCGGCAAGCGGAAGCAGGAAGCGCAATAGCTTGGGTTGGCGCGGCATGGAGGTCCCTCTCTCTGTTATCGCGCCCTTGTGCGGCGAAGAGAGCGGCGTTTCAAGTGAGGCTTGCGCCCGCATGCAGATCGCGCACCTGCCAGTCGGCAAATGCCGCCTCGATCAACAGTGCGCGGTGGCACTTGGCGGTCTCCTCGCAATAGCACAGCAGGCAAATGTGTTGTTCGCGCGCCAGAGCCTGCACCTGTGCGATTTGCGCCAGCGCCTCGGGCAATTCGAGCTGACCTTCATAGACCCGCCGCAAGGTCGCAAGATCACCCTTGCGCGCAGCATCGCGGCCTTCCTTGGGCGTGCCCAGATGCTTGAAATGCCGGTACTGAATTCCCGCCTCCTCCACCGCAGCGGCGAGCGATGTCTTGGAAAAGCCCGGACGGCGCGAATTGGCAATAGCGCGAATATCGGCGAACACTTCGACCTTCGCTTCGCACAGCGCGCTCACCAGCGCATCCTGCGTGGTGCGGGCATAGCCGATGGTGAATATCTCGCCGCTCATTCGAGACCCGGCGGCGGAGCGGAATCGGGCGGTTGGCGCAGGTGCGGATAGATCACATACCGCTTCTCATTCGCCTGCGGATTGCCAACGCCTTCGACGTCGTAATCACCGCATGCCTCACGATAGGCGGCTATGGCTGGGTCGCTCTGGTCAATCGGGTTGGGTCCGGCCCAGCTCATCGTTTCCCCCAAGCGCGCCTCGATCTGGCCGTTCACACGGTTGATGAGGACATAAAATCCCTCCGCGTCCAGATCGAGGCCGGTCTCAGCGTGGAACCAGGCCAACTTTTCACGCGCTCCTTCGTTAAAGCCCTGGATAAAGACGCAGCCGTCACGCAGGAATATGCGCCCACTAAAGGCCGCTTCCATTTGAAACTCAGTCGGCATTGTCGCGGCAGGCCACATGCGAACCGCAGGCAAGGCCGCCTCGCTTATGGGAGGAGCGTTCAGCGAAGCGGGCTCTCCATCGATCTCTGACGGTACAATTTCAGGCGCACCGGCGATCAGCGCGGCGTAATCAGGGCTCGGCACGTCGATCTGCGTCGCGTATTCGCGCTCATCGGAAGCGGGGCCGGACGTCACATCATTCGCTCCGCAGGCAGCAAGAACGAGAAGTGGCCAGAGCATGAAATAGCGCATGAAAATCTCCCGCACGCACCCTTACGCCTGGCCGCTGACGCGGTGCTGAACACCGCGTTCAGGGGGCCGCTCATCGCATCAGAACCAGCTCTTCCGCCATCGTCGGGTGGATCGCCACCGTGGCGTCGAAATCGGCCTTGGTCAGCCCTGCCTTCACAGCGATTGCCGCTGCCTGCATCATTTCCGGAGCTTCGGGAGCGATCATGTGGATGCCGACGATGCGATCACTTTCTGCATCACAGATCATCTTCATCAGCGACCGCTCGTTCCGGCCTGCCAGCACGTTCTTCATCGGGCGGAAATCCGATTGATAAACCTTGATCGAGCCGAGCGAATTGCGCGCCTCGCCCTCGGTCAACCCAACAGAAGCAATCGGAGGATGGCTGAACACCGCGCTGGGAATGCAGCTGTGATCTGCCGCGACCGGGTCGCCTTCGCCAAACACCGTATCGGCAAAGGCCTGCCCTTCGCGAATGGCCACCGGCGTCAGTTGCACGCGGTTGGTCACATCGCCCACGGCATAGATGTGATCGACATTGGTCTTGCTGAATTGGTCAACCGGGATCTCGCCCTTCTCGCCCAGCTCTACGTCCACGTTTTCAAGCCCCAGGCCTTCGGTATTGGGTGAACGGCCCGTGGCGAACATGACGACATCGACATGTTCCTCGTCACAGCCGGTCAGCTTGGCCAGAAAACCGCCATCATCGCTGGGCCGGATGTATTCGAACAGGGTGTTGAACTTGAAATCGATGCCTTTCATGATCGAGATTTGCAGCAGCCGGTCGCGCAGCGCCTCATCATAGCCACGCAGCAATTGGTCGCCGCGATTGACAAGGCAAACGTCACTACCGAACTCGTTGAAAATTCCGGCAAATTCATTCGCGATATAGCCCCCACCCGCGATGATGATCTTCTTCGGAAGAGCATCGAGATGGAACGCCTCGTTCGAAGTGATGCCGTGCTCCACGCCTTCGAAATCCGGCAATTGCGGACGTGCGCCAGTGGCGATCAGGATGTATTTGGCGGTCACGACCTTACCGCTGGCCAGCGTTATTTCGTGCGGGCCGGTGATCTCCGCGCGCTCATGGAAGATGGTGACGTCGTGATTTTCGAGCGTGTCTGTATAGGCTCCTTCGAGCCGGTCGACATCGGCCAGCACATTGTCGCGCAGCACCGTCCAGTCGAAACGCCTTTCGCCGATCTCCCAACCGAAGCGTTTGCAGTCCTCCAGATCCTCTGCGAAATGCGCGCCGTAAACCAGCATCTTCTTAGGCACACAGCCGCGGATCACGCATGTTCCGCCAACGCGGTGTTCCTCAGCGACAGCTACCTTCGCGCCATACGCAGCGGAAACGCGGCTCGCACGGACTCCGCCAGAACCTGCGCCAATGGTGAAGAGGTCAAAATCGTAATTGGACATATGGATGGCTCCTTCAGCGCGTGGCTCGCGCTATGGTCCATCGCTATACGTCTCGCAAGCGGGGTTGGTTACCGGCTTTCCCGGATTCTAGCTCTCAAGGAATGGTGCGTAATCGCGCAGCAATTGCCAGGCACGCAGGTCTTCCAGCGTGATGAGCGCTTCATCCTTGATGCCCGCCTGACGTTTCAACAAACGCAGCACTGCGGCGCGTTCAGTGTCGCTTGCGCCGGGCATGGTCACCAGCACATCGGGATTGTGCTCGAACGGCGCATCGAAAAGCATGCTGCAATTCATCGGATCGAAGCCGAAGCCGAGGAATACGAGCCGCTTGCCCTGCACCACTTCGCCCAGCATTTGCCGCTTGAACCCGCGCTGGCCTTCGCGTTCAGTTACCGTGTGGATTTGTTCGACCACGCCGGGGAAATCCTCCGGCTCAACCTCGCCCCAATCGGCCAGCGGCAGCTTGCCTGCCTGCCACTCAAGCTTTCCGGGCGTGCCGTAGGGATGGATGATCCGCAGTTTTTCAGCCACCAATGCCCGCGCATCAGTCAGGCTCATGCCGAACGCCATGTGCAGCGCCCATGGCAGGTAGTGCTCAATCGAACGATCATAGTTGAAACAGACAATGGAGAGATTGTCGAAGCAGCTTTCGGCCTTGGCACGCGGGACGCCGTTGACCACGGCCCGGGACAGTTGGAACAGCCAGTTCTCCGTACCGCGAACAGGCAGATCGCCCGGATCGCGCGGCTCGGTCCCCATCGGGCAGGCCGCTTCTGACGCGAGCGTATAATGCGCGATGGCAAGCTTGCCGACTGCCAGCACCAGCGGATTGTCGCCATGCTGTTCAAGGATGGCGTCAATCGAATGGGAAATACGCGCGGCCGAGCGGATGACTTGCCCCGCTTCGCGCAGCATCTCTTCCTTGACCCGGGCTTTCTTGGCAATCGATGCGATTTGCGCCGCCATGGCGGCAATATCCGCGCTTTCCAGTCCGCTTCCAAGGCGCTGGAAATCAAAGCCTGCCGCGATTCGCGCAAGTAGCTCGCGCCCGTCGGGGAATTGCAGCTCGCACGATGCACCAGCGCCGACGACCAGCGTGGTCTTGGTTCTGATCATCGCACCCTAAGCTCCCAATCATGCAACATGGCAGGAAGCCTAGGGCTACGATGCTTAAGATTTGGCTAGTGAAGCTTGTCTTTTAGCCCTGCGAACGGCCGCGACCACCACCGCCGCCGCCGCCGCCGCCACCATTACCGCCACGTCCACCGCGACGACGCTGCTGGCCGCCAGATTTGCCGCTTTGGCCGCCCTGGCCACCTTGACCACCACCACGATTGCCCTGCGGACGACCGCCGCCGCCAGAGTGACGGCTGCGTTCGCCAGAACCACCGCGCGGCTTGGGCTTCACGCGTTGACGTTGTTGCTTGGGCGCAGGCTTGGTCGGGCCGACACCTTCGACCACCGCACGGAAGTTTTCCGGCAGGTCGAGACGGGTAAATTCGGCATCGGTGTTGCGGCAGATATCTTTCAGATACTGACGCTCATCCTCGGCACAAAAGGCAATAGCCACGCCATCAGCGCCGGCACGCGCGGTGCGGCCGATGCGGTGGACATATTGCTCGGGCACATTGGGCAGTTCGTAATTGATGACGTGAGACACGCCAGGAATGTCGATCCCGCGCGCGGCAACATCGGTCGCAATCAGGATCGGCGTCTTGGCCCGCTTGAATTCGTCCAGCGCGCGAACACGCTGCGGCTGGCTCTTATTGCCGTGAATGGCGTTGGCGGGGATGTTGGACTGCGCCAGCTTCTTCACCAGCCGGTCTGCGCCGTGCTTGGTGCGGGTGAAGATCAGCACACGTTCGAAATCACCGGGCGTAGCGTGGCGTTCCATCAGGATCATTTCGAGCAGCGCAGGCTTTTCATCCTGCTGAACCATGAACAGATATTGCTCGACCCGCTCTGCAGTCGATGCTGCCGGTGTCACAGAAACGGTGACCGGGTTGTTGCAATATTTGCTGACCAGTTCCTTGATCTGCTTGGGCATGGTAGCGCTGAAGAACAGCGTCTGGCGGGTGTCAGGCACAAGCTGGCTGATCTTGCGCAGCGCGTGAATGAAGCCGAGGTCGAGCATCTGGTCCGCTTCATCGAGGATCAGGATTTCCACGCCGGAAAGGTTGAAGGCCTTCTGGTCGATCAGATCGAGCAGGCGGCCGGGTGTTGCGACAAGGATGTCACAGCCGCGGTGCAGCTTGTTGCGATCCTTGTTGACGCTGGTTCCGCCAACGATGGAATGAACCTTGAGGCCCGCCATCGCGCCGTAATCCTTGGCCGACTGGGCGATCTGCCCAGCCAGTTCACGCGTCGGTGCAAGCACCAGCATACGGCAGCTCTTGAACGGGATCTGATTGTCCGACTTGCGCAGATTGTCGATGCTGGGAAGCATGAAAGCAGCGGTCTTGCCGGTGCCGGTCTGCGCGATACCAAGCAGGTCACGCCCTTCGAGCACGGCAGGAATGGCCTGCGCCTGAATCGGCGTCGGCTCGGTATAGCCCTGCATGTCGAGCGCCTGCATAACAGGCTGCGAAAGACCGAGGTCTTTGAATTGAATAGTCATGTGTAGTGTTAAACTCGCATAATATGCGGCGCACGACTTGCTCTTTCGGCGGATTCCAGGCGGAATCGTCGCGCGGCGCGGGTGTCAAAACGACCCGCGTGAAAAGGGAAGTCTCAGGTAAAAGGACCGAAGGGCTGCCGGGGCTTGGTAGCTTTCTCGCTACCGCCGCTTCACGCTGGCGCACGCTTCGATGGACGCCATGTGGTGCATTGCAGCAT
>Ga0209121_10002817_pt1 | contig 17320 bp, 17 predicted proteins | sample Cruoilmetagenom3_FD_187292 | JGI IMG/M metagenome (GOLD analysis project Ga0209121, IMG submission 187292) | Oil polluted marine microbial communities from Coal Oil Point, Santa Barbara, California, USA - Sample 3 (SPAdes) (version 2) | ecosystem: Environmental > Aquatic > Marine > Oil seeps ... | reverse complement strand
TTTTAATAGAAAAAATTTTAGAGTTATTAATTTCACTGGAGGAAAGGCTTTTTCGCTATATAAGAAATATTCTAACGAAACTAAAACTAATTTAATTAACGAATTTGAAGCAAATATAGAAGGATTGGAATTTCTCTATAAATATTATAAAAACAGGGCTCTACCGGCTTCAGTAGTAGTTACTATAGGGACTGGAACATCAGTCGTGCTAAAAAGCGATAATATTAAGGTACGTTCCGATTCCGACCATTTCCTTAACTTAAATTTCGAACATATAGGAGGATCTGCTATGGGCGGAGGCTTATTCATGGGACTAATTAAATTGTTATTTAATATGGATGACTATTTTAATGCAATTAATCTAGCTCGCAAGGGGAATCGATTTAGCGTTGATCTAAAAGTAGCTGACATTTACGATATTGAAGATAATAGAGTTGATAAATTATTTAGAGAATTTACAGCAGCTTCTTTAGGCAAGATTACAAAAGATTTTGATATCAAATCATTAAAAAAGGAAGATCTAATTAATTCCCTAATTGGAATTATTGGAGAAAATATTGGAACGATTGCTACTCTTATGGCTGAAAGCTATAACATGAAAAATATTGTTTTTTGTGGAGGTTTTTTAATTGAGAATAACCCATTAAAACAAATTCTATCACTACTATGTAAATTTAAAAGGAAGAAACCAGTGTTTATTGAAAATTCAGAGTTTGCTGGAGCTATTGGCGCCCAACTTTTTAATAGTAAATAGAAAAAACAATCAGAATTAAGATAAAGTGTGCCCATGGGAGATATCTATTCATTGAAATTTAGTTGTAAAACTACTCTCATAGATACACTATAATGGGCACAAGAACTATAAGTAACTATAATTTTTATAGTTTTAAATTAAAACGCAAAAACTCAGTAAGTAAAAATACAGTTTAGATTGATTTAGAGTGCTTTTCCAACATTTCTGCATTGGTTCTACCCATTTTGATCGCTAATTCCGCAATAATTGCATCTAAGTATACAAATGCAGCAATCTCGAACATTGTACCTTCGGGGGTTAGAATAGCAGTGTCGTCGTGAAGATCAACCTTATCTCTTTTAGTTCTTCCCTTTAATTTTATAGTGATATCCCCAATTCGCCCTATTATTGTTTCAGGATGAGAAGTAATACTAATAATCCCATAAGGTTTAACTGTATTTACATAGTTTTTTAGTAAACTTACTACAATCGCAGTTGTCCCTGACCCTGAAAGAACGATTAAAATATCATCGTCCGTAAGAGCAGGTATAGAGCCTAAATTGGTAACCATATAAACTTCTGCTCCAAGATGCACTAATCTAGTGGCAAAGCATTGTAAAATGAAAGCTGAACGCCCACTTGCTAATAAGAAAAATTTGCGCTTATTTATTAATCCATCATATACTAAATCAATAAATTTTTGAGTGTGCGAGAAATATTTGGTTTTGCTCAAATGTTCCATGTTGGATTTAAGGTTTCCCAGCATCACATCCATAGATTGAAAGAGTATATGTCTTTCTTTTCCATTTAGCCTTTGCTCGTTACTAACTTTATTAGCCATATCTAATCAAAAATAACATTATTAGAGATATATATTAAATAAGTTAAGATTTAAAAAATACATTTCGGTTAATTGCATTTTTGTTTTAATTCTTTTAAATCCCATTTATCAAGGGATTAATTCTATAACTATACAGAAATTTAATTAAATACATCAAATTGACGCTTTAAAAAATTTGGAATTTAGGTGATGAATAGGAAATCTTAGGTAATAGTGATGCTACTGAACCTTAAATTTTAAAAAATTATCTTTTTTTTTATCACATTAGCATTTTAAATTTTAAAAAACATTAATATCGTACTAATGAAAAAAGATATTTCGATTAAGCAAATAGTAATGTTATTTTTAAGAAAGTTTTTATTAATTTTTTTTTCAGTTTGGTCGTATATTCCTATAATTGTAGGAATATTACTTCCAATGTTAATAATTTTACCCATAGCTTATGCTTCATGGATCATTCCTTCTTTACTACCAGGAGAATTACTTTTTGATGCGTATATTCCAATCTCCATAGAATACCCTCTCCAATATGTATGTATTCTTGTGATAGAAATCATCATTTTCATAGGAGGGATTTTTTTGTTTTTATTAGGATTATGCCATCTTACGAAAGGGAAGAAGCAGAAAACATCAATTGTAACTACAGGAATATATCATTATTTCCGGCATCCTCAAAATTTGGGTATTGGTCTAATCGCTTTACCATTAGCGCTTTATATTCCTGGATTTAATGATTTGGGGGTACGTATAGGTGAAATTTTTTCGTGGCTCCTTTTTACTTTTATTCTTACTATTTATTCAAACCTAGAAGAACAAATTCTTATTGAAAAATTTCCAGAAGAATATTCAACCTATCAACATCTCACAGGATTTTTTCTGCCAAAACTCCACTTTCGAAGGAAAAATTTATCCAAAAAAACAATGTTTATGACAACTCAAAAGCGTTATATTTTTCTCTTTTTGAGTTATCTTATTTCAGTAATTTCAGTATTTATTGTAATTGAATTAATGTTGGCATTAAAACTTATTACAATTATATTATACTTCTAAACTCATCTTCTAAAATTTGAGCCATATAAATTGAAGAGATACCGATGAAGTTTGCTTCCATATTTAGCATATTCTTCCGCCCAAATTCTTATTATGACATCATGAGTAACATATCTACCAATCAGTTCTTTACTTACAACTCTCATTTGTCTTGCTGAATAACCTTGACTAAATAACCAAATAATTCTAGACTTCCACCAATATTCATCTCTAGCGCGATAAAAATCCATATTTAGTATTTCAGGAATCCAACGGGTTACATGGAAGTGATCCCAGTTAAATAAGGATTCAATATCTTTTTTATCATATCCTAAGCCAATTAATAGTTTCAACATTTCTTGGTCTATTTCTTTGACTGATAATCCCGCATTAACCCAGTCTTGTAACAGAGATTCATCAATTTCTTTTTTATTTAGTAAGATCTTTTCAACTTCAGGATATAACCAATAAATTCTGTTAGCTAAGTTGTTTTATTTCACTTTTTACGTTCTTTATCCTATTTTCCAGAACTATAGATGTAAATTCTTTCTCTAAATTATGATAATTCTCACCTAACTCAGCATAGAAAACAGAGGATGTATGATTCATAATTTTATGTGTTTTACATGCTTCTATAGCAAGTTGTATTAAGGATTTGAGAAATAAGGGATGACCATAAAGATCTTGTTCTGAAAAATAATGGATCTTCATAAATATCTGAAGTGTTAAATCTTCTAATTCTTTCAGGAGAGATTTAGAAACCTGATTTCGTTTAATAGTCACTTGGTATAAAAGGATTTGAATTTCTTCCTCTAGTTCCCTTCTACTGATTCCATTAATTTTATTAAGGAGTTTAATAAACCTTAATGCTAACAATTCGAATTGTTTTTTGTTTTCATAGAATTTTGTATCTTGTAACTTCGTAGATATATTGGATTTGGAACGAAACCTATATATTATCGTATTAGTTTTAAGATTTAACAAGGATCGAACTTGTCGTGAAAGTTCAGTTATTTTTCTTACCCCTTTAGTTTCATACCATCCAAGAAGTATATCATCAACTTCAAGATCTAAGTCGGAATTATCCAGATCAAATGGCATTTCAATATCTATTTTTTTTTTTCTTATACTACCCAATTAAAGTAGTTGTATTTAAAGAACAAAAAAAATGATGAATTTCTCTTGGTATCAACTAAAAACCAATTAAAAAAAAAAATAAAAAAATTATAATATTCGGGTGTTAAATTCTTATCCTTTATTTGTACTTGATCGACAATAGGAGATCGTTTTTAGTAATCTTTTTACGATTAGCATGCATGGTAAAAGCTCGTGCTTGTTCAGTTAAACCAACAGCAGTCTTTTCGAGATGGTCAATTAAAAGATCTACTGCGTTTCTTGCTACTATGCTTGCACCTTGCTGCTTCATTAATCTCCTTATTGGCGACCAGGCAAAACTCCACTCAGAATCGAATCGATCCTTGAACTATGTTTCTTTTTAGCCATGGTCTTATTCCTCCACTATTAAAATTCTTAAATGTTTAATTTTTAATTTTTTTTGATTTTATAATTAAAGTTTCTTAGATAGTAATATATCCGAAGAGTTATTTAAATCTTTTGCCTAAATGTGAAGAACTTCAAGAATTAAATGCATAAAAAATCACGACAAAAAATTTTGGTTATAATTTAATGGTCAATTTGTATGATCATCCAATGGTTGATCATTCGAAAAATTTGAATCCACTTTTTTAGAATCATAATAATTCAAATATCAAAATAGAATAAATCTCGTTTTATATTAGTTTTATTATCATTTAATGAGATAGTAAAAAATTTTGAATTGAAAAAAATCATCCCCAATGAATATGATTTTATCGTTTATACGATCATAATTATTAAGTCATAATTGACTTAAGTAATAAAAATTAGTTTCAATATAGAAATTTATTAACTAAATCAAATATTAAAAGTAATAACCTTAAATCTTTGATAATAAATTTTTATTTTTTAGAGATTTCAACAGAATGTTATAATTTAAAACGAAAATTTTAATTAATTCTGACTTTTTTAATAGTATTAACAATAACAATTTATTATTTCTTAAAATTAGATTTTGAAAGGTAAAAGAATATGTCTCAACAAATAATGGTACCCGGCGCAACGGCAGTAGCTATCAAGTGTAAAGATGGAGTAGTGTTAGGAAACGATCGTAGGGCAACATGGGGTTATACTGTAACAAATAAATCCACGAAAAAGTTATTTAAGATTACAGATCATGTTGGCTTGGCAGCTTATGGTTTAATAGGTGATTTTCAATTTGTCACAAGGGTGATAAAAGCTCAAAGCGTGTTATATGAATTAGAAGCTTACGATAGAATTAAAACAAAGAGCGTAGCGAAAATGATTTCTAATATGTTGTATTCTCGAAAAATGATGCCTTTATATACAAATTTAATCATTGCGGGAGTAGATAAAGATGGACCAAATTTGTACACATTAGACGCGCTTGGTTCGTTGATTCCAGAGGACTATGGAGCAACCGGATCAGGTATGCTCCTTTCTATGGGGATCTTAGAAGCAGAATATAAACCAGACATGACTATGGAAGATGGCGTAAAGCTCGTCGAAAAAGTGATAAGAAATTCAATTAAGAGAGATGTGATGTCTGGAAATGGCATTGATTTACTAATAATTACCCAAGATGGTACTGAAGAAAAATCCATTGAGATAAAGGAATTAGGCGAATAAAAAAGCGTTTTTTTAAAAGTTATTTCTCGTTTATTATTGTAAAAAATTTTATTAAATGATATATTTTTTTACTTGTTAGTTAATCTAATTATTTTGGTGTTTTTCTTTGCGTCTATTAGGTAACACATTTGAAGGTTATAGAGAAATAAAAGGATATAATAAAGAAGAAATTTTAGGTATTAAAAATTCTATTTCTAGCATTAAATCGGATAAAACAGAATCACAAGAGGTCGAAGATTTCCTTAAATCTGAATTTAAGCTTGAAGTTCTCAACTCTTTCACAGAGTATTTTAATGAAATTAAAACTTTTTGTGAGAATTATTTATTTTCTCAAACAAAAAAGGATTATTATTCTTTAAAAACAGTAATTATTGAGGAGTTAAAACTAATCTCTAGCAATTTAGCTAACTTAAGCTCAAATGGTAGAAATGTGAAGCGGTTCGTAACGAATGGAGAACATATTGAAAATTACTTAACAATTTGTAAGGATTCTATTAATAACCTTGACGATTTTATCCTTCATTTAGAGAATTCTTCAGAAAAAACGGAGCACAATTACGAAAACGATATATCATTATGGATTGAAGCAAATAAAATAAAAAACCTATCTTTTAAATTAAACCTTATTCCAGACGATTTGAATAATTGGAAAGAAATTCAAGAGCTCAAAATCTACATACAAAGTTTAGTTGAGGCTAAAACGACAAAAAAAACAAAATCTCGTAAAGGAACTTTATTAACATTTCATTTCGATGAGCTTTACCAGTTTTTTTTAAGTAAATCAGATGGAAAAAAAGATTTCTACGGTGATTTAATTTATTTGCTATATCAAAATAAGATATTCGAAGAATTTGAAGGAGAAGAATTCGTTAACATCCTTGAAAGGAAAGAGTCAGTGCAAAATTTAAGGGATAAAATGCGTCCAATTATAATTGCATTAATAAAAGAAAAGTTAAAAGAAAACTTGCAAGAACTTGAAGATTTAGATAAGCAATACGATTTAACTGGAAATGGGCAGGGGAAACTAGATTTAAACCGCGTTTTAGAGCAAAAATTCAGTGAATTTCTCCCTCAAATCATTGATTTATATTTTAAGGGCATAGATAAGAAATTTCAAGGAGCGATAAATGATGTAAGCAACTCCGAGGAATTTGTAAAAATCGTGAATTCAAACTACGAGAAAGTGGATGATTTTGCGTTAAAAATAGACGAAATTGACACATGGATATTAACTTTTGATAAAATATTAAAACCCTATGAGAGTATTACAGCAACTTTAAAAAAGACCTTGGCAAATATTATTTCTGAAATTATTCGACGCAAGGAGGAATATATAAATTACCTTAATAGCATTAAAGATGAGGGGCTACGAGTAGATGTCAGAAGTTATGTCGACGAAAAAATTGCTGAAGTGAATAAATTAATTAATTCATACGAAGATGAAACATCTGTTATCATTAGAGAAGAATTACCGCAATTAAGAGAGATAAAAGATTTATTAATTAATTATAAAGAAAAAATTGAACAAATCAAAGAAGAAGTTTACATCAAATTGGATACTTACAAGGAAAGCAAGATAGATATATATTCAATCATCAAATATTGGGAAGAGAATTTCAATCGTAAGAAGCAACAGCTCACTTTCTTACTATCAGTTTTGATGAATAAGATTTTTAAAAGTTTTAAGGATTTGATTGATAAAGAATCTATTTTGTTTGCTGAAATTACTGAAATCACTAAACAAACAGAGAATTTCGAAGGATTACCTTTAAATTTTGCTTTATCGTCTTTTTTAGCAAGTAAATTATCTGAAGATGAACTTAGAGAAAGGATTTCCGAAATTAATTCAAAAATTAATCAATTAACAAGCAGTCTTGGTTTATATCAAGTAGAACGCTCAAAAATAGAGGAAATATTATCTACTAAGGTTAAAATAAGAGAGGGTGTATCAGTATCCAATGTTCAATGTACTGTTTGTCATAAACACATAAATTTTGCCAAAGATAAATTAATTACATGCCCTTTCTGTAATTCAACCTATCATTATCTATGTGTTGCGGATTGGCTTGCGAAATATAATTCGTGTCCTATGTGCCAGAACACTTTTCTAGACCCTAATATAGGATTATTTGAGAGCGAATAAATATTGGCATGTGATACACTTAAAATATCCCTTGCGATAACACAATATGCATTAACGCTTATTTAATTTGTGGCGGATTTCTTAATTGGGTTTTTTGTTTTTTAAATAGTATGAAGTAATTATTCCTCCAAATAAAACAATGGACAACCATTGTATCGTAAAATAAGTAAATTTACCTGTATACTTGTAACTATTTATGTCGACCAAGAGAAGACCAGTTATCATTGTTGTCATCGCACAAATAATTATAATTAAATGATCTAATTTTAGAGGGAAATTATTTTTCAGTTTGATTATATGATACACATCTTTAGTTATTATCATAAATATTGATGCAATACAAAAAAGAATCCATCCATTAATTTGAATAACTAAAAATAAGTTCGGAGATATTTCAAATAATAATAGAATCAAAGATAATTCAATTAAAAAGGTTCCAATTATAAGTAATATTAATCCTGTATCTGATAATTTTGACATATTCAGATATTGATATGACATTTTCGTATAAAAACATTTTCTTCTAAAATTAGAGTATTTAATTATACTTAGTTCCAAATTTAGAATTATTTGAAAGCAATTAGTATTGTGATTTAAATCTTTTAATCTAATTCTTTTCAAGTTTCTTTCTAAAAATTAATTAAAAACCTACACTAAAATTTGATAATAGCAAAAATAGGGTTAGATTTTAATCTCTTTGAACAAATCATTCATGAATAAACGAATATTCTTGTTAGAAGAGGGATCGTTATTAAAATTGGAATACAAGTAATTACCCAAATAATTTTTTATTTGAAATTCAAAATCTTCAAATTTGATAAACTCGTACCCTTCTTCAAGTTGTTTTTTGCTAATTAAAGGCTTAATATGTTTTTTAATCAAGAATAAAACGAAATCAACGAGGATATTATCTATATTTTCCTCATCGTCACCCGAAAGTTCGTAGTCTCCTTTAACAATCCCATCTTTGATGTTATTTAATTGTATTAATGAGATTTCGATGTCTTTTGGAAGCTTAAGCCTTTGTATTTTATTCGACATGTTTCGATCGTTTCCCATTCCTGACTGGGAAAAATAATTCTCTAAATTGGCAAAAAAACGCACAAGAAACTTAAAATTATCCTCAATGGCGTATAAATCTTCCCAGACTTCGAAATTTAAATTTTTTAACTCGGCCTCGATCTTGCTTTTAACTTTCCCAGTTATTTCTTTTAGGTGTTGTGAATAATCTCCGTAAGGGAATCCGAAGTAATAACTGTTATATTTTTCTCTTACTTCTTTTGATTCTTTATTTTTAGAAATTATTTTTTCTTTTCTTACAATTTCTTTTACAAATTTTAAAATGTAATTACATGAAGGACAATACGTTATCCACTTACTTAGAATAACTTCTGGGGGTTTTACTGTTCTGGAACTTATATATCCATTAAAACCTGATACTTTTTTTCCATCGTGCGTAGAAAAAATAGATTCTTCAGGGTAAAATGTTCTGGGAATAAACTTAATTCCGCATACGGGGCAATTAATCATTTGTTTTTCGTTCATAATTCATCTAGTGGCGGTTATTATCCGATTAAATTAAATAATCAAAAATTCGTTTCTATTGAGATACCAAGATTCTTGAAATAGTTTAAAACAAAATTATGTTTATTCTTAATCCGATAAATTTCGAAATTTATATTCTTAGTTGTAAGAAGAGTGTTGATATTTATTATATATATGTGAGTGATATTAGGATATTCTACATTCCATAAGTCTGATATAGAAAACGCCTTAATGCTATTATTTAAAGCTTAAAAGAAGTCAAATTTAAATTGAAGGTGGATTAAAAATTATATTAAAAGCTAAATAGAAACCGAAAATAATCATAAACGCCCCGCAAACGACTAAAATATATTTATACACTTTAGGATTTAAAGATTTCCCTCCATAATAGACGAAGGTAGAGATAGGCAAGTACCAAATCATATCTCCTAACTCGTGACCTATAAAAAACAATAAAATGCCAAGTGGATTTGCAAAGGAGATGTTAAAACTTACCATAAAACCTAAGCCGATAACTGCCCACCAAAAGGTCCAAAATGGGTTTGATAAACTAACGACAATTCCACCAATAAAGCTATTCCCTTTAAAAACCTTTACTGTGTCCTTCTCGAAAGTGAAAGTCGCATCAAAATTAGTTTTTGATACATCTTTTATAATAAGCACTCCGAAAATTACTAAAAATAATCCTCCAATAGCTCCTACTAACATTAGAAAAACGATATTTTGAAAAAAGATGGATGATCCAGCAAGTAAAGCAATGATTAACACGAATTCGATTGTAGCGTGCCCCAAAACGATATAAATACCCGCTAAATAACCCCTTTTTTGCTTAAGCGATCTATAAATAGTAAATGTTAAAAGGGGTCCTGGTGATAAGGCTCCAGTTAACGCTATTAAGAACGAAAAAACGAGAATTTCTATCATAATAGTGAGATAAGTTATTATTAAATTTAATCCGGCAAGAATTGAGTGAGATAATACATAATAATGACGAAAACAATCAAGATAGGTATCATAAATAATAGGAACATGAAGGAGCCCTTTATCATCTCTCTTCGGAATGATTTTAAACCTTTTTCCCAATCTCTTTTCGTTTGCTTTTGCCAACTTTTTATATCTTGGTTAATTTTCTGTTTTCTTGCATCCCATTGTTCCTTATTCTCGATTTGTTTTTTCTCTAAATCAGCAGTCCATTCTTTTATTTTATTATCCCAAGATTCTTGAGTACTTTTGAAATACGCGTTAATTTTTCCTATATTATTATCCCACAACTCTTTGTTATCTTTGTGAGTATTTTTGAATTCTGTGCCCCAGTCTTTTAATGTAACATCCCAGTTTTCCTTTGTATCTTTAAGGAATTTATTAATCTTTTCTTGATTTTGATTCCATGACTCAGTATTTTTTTTAGTGGTTTCTTCAATACTTTTTTGGAACTTATTGTATCCTTCTGTAATGCTAGAAACAAAATCGTTCCAACCCTTAAATAATAAGTTCTCTTTTGGTTTGGTCTCCTCAATATTTTCTTTTTCAGACATTTTTTATTAATAATCCTCAAATTTTTTTCTATACTTATATTAGGTTATATTTCTTTTTTATTTTTAAATTTAGTATAAGATTTTCAATTTTATATTAGTTCAAAAATTAAAAAAATTAGATGAATAGAGATAAAAACCATCCTATTACAATAAATACACCTATTAATATAAAATAAAGCAAGATAAATATGCCAAAAATAAACCAACTAGAAAATTTAAGAGAAGTTATAAAATCTATCTCATAAAACTTTGATATTAAAAATGCACCAATAATTGAACTCGTGAAATATGAAATTATCCATTCAAAAGGAAATACCAAAAAATAATCCATAAGAACAAAAATAATAAGTATGGTTAAAATAATTGGAAAAGAATAAAAAAAGGGTTTATTTATTTCTTTTTTCTTAACCCAAAACATTAATAATATCGACCCCATCAAGAAAAAAATAATGTATCCAATTATTATGGAAATCATATAATATAGCCAAATATAGTAAATATATTAACAATATTTAATCTTATTGAGAGAAGATATTTCATTATTAAAAAAGTAAGAAGAATTTAAAACTTTTATTCCATAAATAATTACATTTGATAATCATGGAATTTGAAATTATTAAAAAAACTCCCCTTTATAGAGCTTTATCAGAGCTAGGAAAACGTATTTATTTACCCCAAGGCGTTTTTTATTGGGCTGGAAGAGCAAAAAAGGAAGCAGAAATAATGGGTACGCTCGGGTCGGCTTTCGGTTACGAAAAAGATTTTATTGAAGGAGGCACTTCTGAATGGGTTCCTTGTTATATAGAAGATATTAAGAATTATACCAAGTTTAATATTAATGAGATCGTACCATATCCTAAAATCTCTGGGATTGAAGATCTAAAAACAACCTGGAAGAATTGGATCATTGAAAAATCGCTTATCAATAAAACCATAGAAAAAGAAAGGTTAAATAAACTTGAAAATTATATTTCAACGCCAGTAATAACTTCTGGTTTGACAAATGGAATATTTATATGCTGTAGTTTGTTCCTGAATTCAGGAGATAACATTATTTCCACAAATAAAAGATGGGGAAACTACGATAACATCATTGAGACACTACTTGGTGCAAAAATTAAATCTTTTGAATTTTTTATTAAAAGTAAATTTAATGTTCAAGGATTAAAAGACGCTATTTACGAAGTTTCAAAAATCCAAGAAAAAATTATTCTTATTTTAGGTTTTCCTAATAACCCTACGGGATATATTCCCAACAAGGAAGAACTTGAGGAAATTATTAATGTTTTAAGGCTAGTTCAAAAAGATATTTCTAAACCTATTATTGTACTTGTTGACGATGCTTACGAGCCATACACCTATTCTAGTAAAGTAATACAACGCTCAGTTTTTTATGAATTACACGATTTAGAAGAAGACATAATCCCTATTAAAATAGATGGCATAACTAAGGAATTTCTAATGTATGGCGGGCGTATTGGGTTCGTTACGATTGGATTAAAACCAAACTGGGTAAACAGCGAAGAAGAACTAGATGTTTTAAAAACAGAGATTAATAGCAAATTATCTGGTTTAATTAGAACTACGATTTCAAATTCTAATCATTTTTATCAAAGTTTAATTCTAAATCTATTTAAGGATGTCGGAACGGATGGCTTAATTAAAAAAAGAGATAAAGTAAAAGCTCTCCTTAAAGCAAGATACGAAAAAATTAATGATGAACTTAGAAAAATAAAAAATTCTGACATTTCAGTAGATCCAAACGCAGGAGGGTTCTTTGTTTTTGTAAATCTAAACCCTAAAAAATATCGCGCAAACGATTTTGCTGATCACCTTTTAAAAAAATATAAAGTAGGTGTTATCCCAGTAGAAAAACCAAATGATAACATTAACGGAATTCGAATTGCATATTGTTCTATTGATCTCACACAGATTACTGAATTCGTTAACCGAATTAAACTTGCACTCGTAGATTATTAATCGAACTCAGTTCGATTTACATGTTATATCACTTGACTTAGTCATTTTTTGCAAGTAATTAAAAAGATTGAGTTTTATTAATTTAATATAAAAATTTGTTAGAAAAAAGTTGAAAAAAATTTGATTTTATACCTAGTTGATCAAGGTAATTTAAAAGAAATTAAGAAACCAGTGTTTAGTATCGGAGACACATACATCGTGGACGACGATAGAACAATTTACGTGTGGATAGGAAGCAAATGTAGCGTAGATGAAAAGACAGCTGGGGCTGCACAAGCTCGAACTTTGGACCAACAACGGGGTGGAGCGGCAAAAATAATAACTATTGACCAAAATCAAGAAACATCTGATTTTATGAAAACAATCAACACTATGGGCGCTATGAAGGTTGTTGAGAAGAATTACGCAAAAACTCTTCTTAAAGATGTATCTACGGGGGATTTTGCTGGATTCTCAGAGTGGAAGAATGTTTTATATCGCGTTTCGGCTGAAGAGTTTGATGGGATCAACACTATGAAAATGATTCAAGTCCCATTCGCTAAAGATTCTTTAGATTCAGAAGATGCTTTTATTGCTGATTTAGGTAATAAGGTCTACATCTGGCAAGGAAGTACGTGCAACGTAAAAGAAAAAGTTAAAGCGGGTCAATGGGCTAGACACATTGATGCTGATAGAGCTGGTGCCCAAAATGAAGAAATCTTTGAAGAAGGAGACGATAGTGAATTTCTCGCAGCGTTAGGTAGAGGGGTTGATTACAAAGAATCGGATGCCGTCCAATTTAGAGCAGAATCAGTGTTGGAACCCGAAACAGAAGCCGATAAAGCCGCAGCAGAAATTCAACCAGAACTCAAATCAGAAGTTAAAGATGTCACTCCTAACGATATAAAAGCAGATATTGCCCACATTAAGGAAGTAAGTGCATCAAGTGCCAGTCCTGGAATCCCTGGACGAGGTGATGATTCTATTTTAACCGTTGAAAAACCTGAAGGACGTAGAAAATGCCCAAAATGTAGCACCGAAAACAAGATGATGATTCACGAGACAATTGACAAGAGCAACATAATCCTCGATTATCCCAGGGTTTACGGAAAGAAATACCGTTGCGGAGAGTGTGGTCAAGAGTGGCGTGAAAAATAAGCACTAATTTAATTTTTTTATCTTTTTTTAAGTTAATTTTACAATAAGAATTTAAAAAGGTTTAAGATTTTTTAATATCTCTACGCATAACTTTAATTTTTTTCTTTAACTCAACTATCTCACTATCTTTGGCTTCGTATTTGGATTCAAGCTTCAGTTTTTCGTCCTTAACTTTTTGCATTTCGGTTAGAATCCTGTCTTCGATCTGTTCCGTCTCGTATAACTTGTCTTTTAATTTTTTTCCATTTTCCCTCAAGTTTTTTATTTCGGCTATTTGTTCGTCAATGACATTTCTTAAATTTATTATTTCTAATTCAAGTTTCCCCACATTGTTGCCAGATTTTTCCTGGGATTCTTCTAGTCTCGCTTGAATTTGATTGATAAATTCTTCATTTGTTAAATTTTTTTGAGTTAATTTTTCAATCTCTAGCACAAAATTATTAATCCGTTCTTCTTTTTTCTCTACATCTTTTTTTACTAAACTGAAAGTTTCAAGCTTCTGTTGCATATCTTTTATCGATTGATTGTAAGATTGTTGCAAGCTTTCAAGTTTAAAGATTTCTTTTTCTTTTTCAGTAATAATTTCGTCTTTTTTCTCTACTAATATCGTGACTTTTTCGAATTTTGATTTTTGAACCGTATCATTTTCTAAATATTGGAGTTGTTCCATCATTTCTTTAATTTTGTTGTCTTTTTCTTGTAGTCTTTCAACTAATCCTTTACGCGATGATTCCTCGGATTTTAATTGTTCTAACTCTGAAGTAAGGTTTAAAATTTTCTGATTTTGATCGCTAATAACATTATTTAACTCGTTGATCTTGTTAGTTTGATCTTGAATAGTTTGGTTTTTTTCTTTACCAGAGAAATCTAATTCTTGAATTTGTTGGTTTTTATCTCCTAACTGAGATTTTAGAGTTTCAATTTCTTGTTCTTTACTCTCTATTGAACTGCTTATCTCTGAATCCTTTGTTGTGGCTTCGCTTAATAACTGAATTTTTGATTCGAGCTCATTTATAACTTCATCTTTTTGAACAACTATTTGAAGGACATCTTCTATTGTGGAATTAGTTTCATTAGTCAATTGAAGGGCTTTTTCTTTTTCTTGAGAGAGAGCATCAGACGCAATCTTAATACTTTCGTTTTCTTCTTTAAGCTTACTGATTTCTTCGTTTAGTTGTTTATTCTGTTCCATAAAGAGATTTAATTGCTCTGTGAGATTCTCTTCTTCGGAAAGAGGAGCTTCCTCTTCCAAATCTTTCTCTTCAATCCAACCGAGTGAACTTAACGCGTCTACCATCGACGCATCTTCTTCTTTTTGATCTCTCTGTTCCTCTGCCATAATATTATAAACAATTTTTGGTCTATTAAATTTTTCTAGTTGTAATTAAAATTATAATCTTGCTAAAATGAAAATTGTTAATCAGAATTAAACCAAGCTATTATTACATTAACTTTAGGCATCGTTGTTGTCATAAATTTTTAACGTGAAATCAAAAAATTCTTATTGGCTTTTGATGCTTGTTAGTATTCTTTTATGAAGACATATTTTTTGTCCAGAAAGAACTTTGTAATATAACCAATAGATAAAGCGACTACAAAACTAACTTCTAAAGGTGTATTGAAAAGGTTGGTTAAGATAAATTGAATTCCTACGTTTAATATTGTTGTTAAGATCGCGAATCCAAAGTACTTAAAAAACTCCTGTGAAGTTTCCTTTATTTTTAAGCTTGATTTTTTGAAAACTATATACTTATCTAGAAAAAATTTAATTATGTACGTAATCCCTACGGCTGCAATCGAGCCTATTAATTCAGACATATTGGGACTAGTAGAGCAATAAAACAATTGGAAAAATTCTATACTTCCAAAACTTCCACAGATAAAAGGTGCTATAACAATTTGGTTTGTCTTTTGAATAATATAGTTTAACGTAATCATACAAGCGGCAAAAATAAAATAGAGTGCCATTTGCTTTTTAACATTATTTTGATCTTCCATATTTTAAATCAATCTAAAATTAGTAGAATGTTCAAAATTAATTTTCCAATTTAAATTATTTTTTTACGCGGCTTTTCCAAGAATCTTCTTGTTCATCGATATATCCTCGTTCCTGAATTGGCTCGTTAATTTGTCTTGTTAATTGAAAATTACTTTCGGAATCCCCTGATTTGGATGCTGCCATTCCCAATATTGATGGTTTATTGCGTTTAACTTCTTTACCAGTCAGTTTTTTATATAATCTCTTAATTCCATAAAGAATTAAGCTAAAAGTTAATGAAAACAAGAAGTATACGGCAAACCATCCATCTCCAAAAAATGGGATTAGAAACGGAAGAAGTCCTTCCGAATAACCAGCATATACAGTTCCGATGACAGCAAAAATTCCCCAAAAAATAATGCATCTTACACAAGACGGAATCATTTGCTTTTTCATCATTATTTTTGTTAGTTCCATTGATTCTCGTTGTAATTCTATCATTATTTGAGCGTTTCCGGTAAGTTGAGCCGTTTTCATTCGTTCTCGTAAGTTTTTTGATTTTTCTCTTAGTTCTCTTACGGCATCACTTTTTACGCCCATAATTTTATTAAGAATCTCGCCTACACTTATCATTGCAATGGTAATAAGCATTATTTGGATAATAATTTCTCCGTTTGCCATTATTCCTCACTATTATTAGAAAAGTACAATTTTAAATAAATTTTATTATCTCAATTTAGGAATTAAGATTCTATACTATAAATAGCAAAGGATGATTATTTAGACTTATTATCTTAAATTTCCTTTCAGATAACCTTGAATATATTTAGCGTGTAATGTTTTCCATGTTGTTGGGAGACTTGAGGCAATAGCACATCCCAAACGACAATTATCGCAAAAATCATAGGTGTCGTGCTGATTCATTATTTCTCTTACCTCACTTGAGTAATAAATGTTATTAATAGTATTTTTTAGTGTGTTAAAGCTTTTTACAGGGTGAATTTTGCACGGGTAATCTATGAAACCATCGTACCTTACAAATAAATAAGCTTCTGCTACGTGACATCGCAAACTCGTTTGATGATATTCTGGAGCTCCTCCAAAGCCTCCCTTTTCTACAACATTAATACTAATAGGGTCAGTTAAGATATTTTTATATTTAGATCTTAAAGAATGAAGTATTTTTGCCCAAACTGAAAGATCGGGAATCATATCTTCTATATTATCAATTTTATATTGAAAATTTCGATGATCTCTTATAATATCTTCGCACGGAAATAATTCTATGGAACAATTTAGTTTTTCGGCCAATTCGCAGATATTCTCAAGATATTGTAAGTTATCTTTCATAACAACGGTGCTAATTATGACGCTTATGTCTCTTTTATTTGACAAAGCGATTGTTTCCATAACTCTATCAAAAACTTTAATTCCTCGCTTTTTATCGTGTAATTCTGCTGTAGGGTAATCGAGAGAAAGTAATATGTAATCTAAACCCTCTAACCTACTTTTTTCCTTTAAAAATTGAGGCATTAAATATCCATTTGTCGCAATTCCATTCATTAAATCGTGAATAACACCTGCGTGATAGACTAATTCTGGAAGATCTTTCCTTAGCGTTGGTTCGCCTCCGGTAAAAGAAAGCGCGTTAACC
>Ga0209121_10002816_pt1 | contig 17321 bp, 16 predicted proteins | sample Cruoilmetagenom3_FD_187292 | JGI IMG/M metagenome (GOLD analysis project Ga0209121, IMG submission 187292) | Oil polluted marine microbial communities from Coal Oil Point, Santa Barbara, California, USA - Sample 3 (SPAdes) (version 2) | ecosystem: Environmental > Aquatic > Marine > Oil seeps ... | reverse complement strand
ATACTAAACCAATTTTTAGCTATATTTGAAAACAGGATTAAACTATAAATAATTTAACCCTGAGTTTTTAAACTTACACAGATTTTAGGATAGTGTCGATAAACCACAAGATTGTAGCTTATTTCTTTAAATTTAACAACCTATTTAACATAATATAAATTATAATACAAATTATGACATATTCATTTTTATAGCTGTTTAAGGTATTTGTCACTAACCATTTAAAATGTAAAAAATTTATCATTTGAAATATGAAATCTAAATAGTAAATTAAAGTGGCGTGCTGATTAACCGTGGTTTATTAATTATTTTTTAATGAAAAATTGGTGAAAATTAAATATTTAAGTACTATAATTTTGTGATAAAACTAATCAACATCATCGCTGTGGAAATGTTACAACATGTGTCAAACTTAATTTAAAATCGTAACTCAAAATTTTGTGATAAAATTAATCAACATCAACGCTGTGGAAATGTTACAACATGTGTCAAACTTCATTTAAAATCGTAACTCAAAAATTTTGTGATAAAATTAATCAACATCAACGCTGTGGAAATGTTACAACATGTGTCATCATTCAATTAAAATCAATACAGCAATTCTTTAAAAATACTAATTACTTAGACTCATGTGTCGCTAACCATTTAAAATATAAAAGATGCATTATTTAAAAAAGGACAGTTAATTACACTATGTTTTTGTATTTGTAATAGCAATATTTAATTCATAGAAATTTAATCCTTGTGTTACAAATTTTGAAATTTTATTTTTATATTTAGAATTTAGAATAAAAACATCATTATTGATTCTTAAAATATCTTGTTCTTTTAATTGTATAATCATTGGGTCAATATCTAAACTTCCTCCAAGGTATTTGAAATTAGTTCGAATATTTCTTATAGGACATTTCATCTTAATAGAATTACCAGCATAAAAGCTTTTGAAAAAAAACTTAAACGAATTTGTTAGAATAATTCTTTTTGTTTTTGAAATATGTTCTTGGCTTGTTGTTAAATATTTAATTAAGCTATTATCACCTTTAATATTGGTATCAAAATGATTAATATTAATTGAGTATACGTTCAAACTACCCAGATTATTCTTTATTTTATTAATCTCACAAGAATCATCAAAAAGAGTGTTATTATCAAATTTTGAAATTAAAAAACCATCAAAATTCTCTATGTAAGTATCTAAGAAAATAAGTCCCTCGAAATCAAATTTCAGATCAGCTACTTTTGGAATATTTATCAAACATAAACCATCAATTGTATTCTCTATTTTTCCACCAAAAATATGCTTCATTATTTTTCTTAAATTTGAAACCTTTTCTTTGTCTGATGCTTGTATTAAAAGCATAAAAACATTTGAAATTGCCCTTCTTTTATAATTAATTGAATCTACTTTAGAATTTTTAATTAGATTGACTAGGTCTTTACAATTATCCAAATAGTTATTAAAGTTCTTTTTTATTTTTTGAACTAAATAACGTGCAGTTTGAGAATAATAATCCAACTCTTCAGACAACAAATAAATTACTTTTTTATCTACTAAAATAGGTTTTGGATTACTAATTATACTATAAATAAATATTGATTTAAAAAAAGTATTAAGGAAATCAAACCGAAAATAATAGGTTTTATCTTTTCTAGTTAAAAATGGATGATCTTTTATTCCAAGGGTCAAGTCTGCTAATCTTTCTGAACATCCTATCCTTTTTAATATTTTTTCAAAATCTTCTTCTTTAAATTTACCTTCAAATCCATGAGCAACTTCAATCATAAATTCAATTTGCTTATCTACAGATAATTCAAACCCATGGGTTTCCTTTTTAATAATTTCTCGATAGCATGTTTTAAAAACGATTAAATCATTAGCACTATCCTCAGTAAGGTATGAACTCTCAAAAGTGGCATCACCTTCTTCCACTTCAATTTCTTTTTGAACAAAAAGTCGTACAATTTCAACAACAAAAGGAGGATAGATATATTCATCTTCCAACGAATCTGAATTAACAAAATCTGCCAATAATTCTAAACAGGACTTAACTTTTTTTGGTTGTTCAAAATGCTGTTCAAAGTAAACTCGAGCTAATCTCTTATTGAATGGCAAAAGTTCAAATATATCAAGATCCACCCAGGACTTGTCTATATCCGAAATATAAGTATCCCTACAATTTATAATAATTTTACCCTTACCTATACCCGCTTCAATTTTTGATACATTCTTAAGAAATCCCAACAGCGTAAACGATGGTATTGTTGAAATTAACTCATCAATTCCATCAAATACAATTAAAATATTTCCTAGCTCATAATTTACTTCAAATGATTTTTGATCTATTAAAACAGTTTCATCAATACTATCTTTTTTACGACTTACCTTATAAAGGTTATATATATCATATTCCAATTCATTATTAAAGTCTATTTCCATGAATTCTTTAATAAGTTGATCTGAGGTAATAAAAATTACATGAAAATTATTAGATTCATTTATTAATCTATCATGAATTTTTTCGCATAATGTAGTCTTACCAATTCCTCCTTGACCTGAAACAATTGCTACTGATGTGTCATTACTACCTGTTACCCAATTTATTATTGAAGTTGATCCTTCATTCTCTTGATCTTGGTATCGCAATATTGGTTCAACAAAATCATCTATATATAAGATACTTTCCTGTTTTCCAAGTTTTAAAGTTTTTTCAAATAAATGTTCTGATACATATTTTACATTTGATATATTTAATGCTTTTTCAATATTATCTAGTCTCCGAGTTGTTTTTTGTAAAGGATCTTTTATTACTAAAACTGTCGTTCTGTTTCGTATTATATTGTAATTTTTTATAATATGATCTTTAACAGATATTAATACATAATCCTTAGTCAGGATAATATAATAGATAGTCATATCACTAAATCCATTAAAATTAAATTTCAACAATCTATATCCTGTATTTACGTCTGAGTTTAACTCTTCAAAAGTAAAGTTTTTATATATTTTTTTTAATTCTTCAGAAATATCTAAACTATTCATTGAAGTGGGAATTTGTGGTCTGAAAAAATCATTTAAAACCCGTTTCAATTTTTTTGAAAGATTACTCTCCGAACAAGATATCCAATTTCTAAAATAATCATTTCTAATACGTCTAAAATCTGTACTATTTTGATAATCTACAATTTGAATTCTGATATCTCTTTCAATCGCGTTTTTCAATAAATTACACTTAATATCATTAAACCCATTATTTTCATCTACAAAATAATTATCAATTAATACCACACAATATTTAATATGTTTAAAAGATGTGAGGTCATTAATTAAAATCAAATAATCAAACAAACCATGATTAAGAAACTTATTATATATCTTTTCAGAATTAAGATATACATTAATACCTGATTTCAAAAAATAATCAACAACTGGATATACACCTTCATTATCAGCACTACATGATAAACTAATACTCTCAAACCCTGAACATTTTGATTTTGGAATAAAACCTAAAACTTCATCTAAAATATTTATTATATCTAATGTATTATCAGAATTTTGGTTAGATATTAAATCCTCATAAATTCTGTATGTACTATACAAATCCTTATCTAAATCAAACTTTAAACCTTTAGGTATTAACTTATTAATTGAGGATTTTGATTTAGAAGAAAGGTTCTTTATATCTCCCAAGAAGAAAAAACTCAGTTTTTCAAAGTCATTTGTCAAACTATGCTTTTTTATTTGAATCAAAGTATGCTTAATTTTTTCTGCTGTACAAGTTGTACTGACTTGAATCATTAGTTTATTTTCCCTATCAATCAAATCTACTCCTGGAAAGTTTTTTTCAATTAAATTTGCATTTACATAATTATAATTTTGAATAACGTTTAATATTCTAGCAGATACAGTTTCTAGCAGTAAATTTAAACTAAAATCATTAGTCTTATTTTCATGATTTATTTTATGTCTTAATAATCCAAGTTTAGTGGATAAGCTGTCATGTAAAGCTCTTATATTCATAGCATTTATAAAAATTAACGGTTAGGAAACAAAGCAATTTTTTGGTTTTCAATGATTATTATCAAAAATAAAAAAAAGATAGTTAAGGTCTTCTGATATTTATCATAAAAACTTTTTCATAATGTTGGAAATTAAAAATATTTTAGAATTGAATTAGGTTGATAATTATAATCATCAAGGATATTCTTACACTCCTTTTTTATGTATAATTTATCCGATTCACCAAAATCAGTTAGTACGTTATTTGTATTCTCAATACTGGTAATTCGTCTATGCATAATATTTTCTTCAATATATGTAATTGTCATTAGGATTTTTTTTGTGAAATCTCTTGGCACATTTCCCTTATTGAATTCAAATGCATCAATAAGCAAAATTTTTAACAAATGTGAACTAATTGGTATAGAATATTCTTTTTTCCAGTTTTTTAATGCTATTAATAATTTTTGTTGAATTTTAGTTAATTTAATACTCTTCAAACTAATAATATCAGTTTTTGTGTAACTATCTTTTTAAATATTGAATTATTATTCACATACAAATAGCCAGCTGTTTTATTATTAATAGTTTTACTTAGTTTATAAGGAACAATATCAATCTTATAATCCTCCCCATTAATTCGATAAATTATACCTATTGATTTTTTTTGCTCTCTAAGTTTAACTAAATCTTTATCTAAATAATTTTCATCAAAATACTGATATAAAGCATTATACATTTCAGAAGTAGAATTAAAACTATTAGAACTAAAAGGTACACTTATATCTATATCAAAAGAATCTGATAGTGATGTTCCATCTTCAGTAGAACCAATTTTTAGCGGTGACCCACCTAAACTATTCTTAAAGTTTAATTCTATATCATTTATAATACGATTAGCTTTTATAGACAGTTTTTTATAAATAGGATTATCTTTATCTAATCTAATATTTGAAACAACAGTTGATAATATTGCACTTGTATTTAGACGCTCCTTTTTAGCGTTGTTTGAATCTACTATTCCCCCAACAAAAGCACCTCCTACTCCTCCTAATAGCGCACCTTTACCTCCTGCTGTCACTAATTCTGACCAATCAAATTTTTGTTCAGGGTTTTCTTTGATTGAATTTATTTGCTGAATTGCGTTTATAAAAGTATTAGTCAACCCAAAAATAACCACTCCATTCTTACTATATTTAATAAGCTTCTTATTCATTATCCTTAAATTTCTTCATCAATATCAAAATTTATTGCTTCTGCGTAAGCACCTAAATCAATTGCTGCTACAGTTCCAATACTTTGTTGTAAATACCTTGATAATTGCAGGAAAAATGTAATTAAAGAGTTATATTTATAACTAAACTCTATAGAATCAAATTTTCTATCATTATAAAAGTCCAAAAATTGTTTGTTATATATTTCTGCCGTATCTGCCTTATTTTTTAAAATACTATCATCTTTAATATAATCAACATAAAAGCTTTTGTAATTCACAGCACATCCAATATCAATTGATTTCAAACCTTTTAAAGATTTAACGTGACTTTCAATAGTTTTATCTTTTTTTAGTTTACATTCAAAAGATAAAACTCCCCCTAGTATTTTTGTAAGACTTATTGGCTCTCTTTTTCGTCCTCTATCAATTATACTTGCAGATGTCCTATGTAGTTTTCTAACACTTTCTACTTTATCTCCAGCATAAAGTATATACTCTTTATTTAACTCTGGTTTCACCTCAAAAACCGCATATACTCCTTCTGCTGGAATATATTTTGTGTTTTTTTGAATAAAGACAAATGGCGTATATGTTTGATCATAAATTACTAAATCTATTTGCTGGCTCCTGTCTCCTTTAGAATCTATGATAATTGCCTTATCAACGCGATACCTTTTTGGTAAATATGTTCTTAAATATTCAATCCAAATATCTTCAAAAGCATCTCCTTTTGTAGTAGAATGCTCAATAAAGTCACTATTAGTTTTCATTTCTGAAATCATTTGGAATTGCAGGCTATTAAATAGCCCTTTTAAATCAACTTTGTCGCTCATATTTTCTTAATCTTTTATTATCATATATATATAAATCTTTACCAAAAGGTAATTGTCCTACTTCTGCAATCATTAATAAAGGATTGTCCTCGTTAATCTTTTTATCTTTTGCTATTTCTTTCATAGCATCTTTATCTGTAATACTAGGGTAAGTTGGGCCATCTGGATGTGAATGCCATTCACCTAAATATTGAATTTCACCATTAGTGATTTTATGTATTTCTTCTAATCTTTCATTTAATGTTCCAGGATGTCTTACAAAAACTGTTCTTCCATTTATATATTTATCTGGCACCAAAACATCAGTAATAATAATGCCTAATTCAGATTTAAAACCAATAAAAATACCTCCAAATTCCTTTGGATAATGTAAACTTGTAATTTCTTCTATTTCCCTTAAAACACTTTTTGATAAATGGATTGCAATATGATTATAATCACATTTATAATATTCATATTCACCGATATCAATTATTAACTCGTCTTCAAAATCAGGTTTAATAATAAAAGTTTGATTCTTTTTATTTTTAGAATAATTATCATTTATTACTTTTATTCCAGTATTTAGTAAAGTGATTATGTCGTTATAATTTGCTTCGAAAGTTGGATAGCCACAACCCGTACCTTCAATATAGCTTGGAGGCTCATTTTCTATATAATCAAATATAATTTTGGCTTTTTTTGATAAGTCTAATCCAGTTATAGAAACAAAAGATTTAGCATTGTTTGTAATTCCTAAACTGAACGTATCTCCTTTAAAATTAATTTTATCTAAAATAAAAGTTACTTCTGGATCAGTTGAACAATCAAAAATTATGTCAACATTTTCATTAAATACGGTTTTTACTTTATCTAAATCAATATTATTTAGTTTAGTTCCTATAGTAATTAAATTTACAAAAGGAGAAATTGATTTCAGCCTTTTAGATAAGCTAACGGTTTTTGGGAAAATCATATCATTTAAGTCATAATTTGCACGACATAAATTTCCGCCTTTAATAGTGTCGAAATCTTCAAGAATTATATTTCTTGCTCCTCCTCTAACTAACGTTTCAGCTAAAGAACTTCCTAAAGCGCCACAGCCAATAATTAAAATGCTGGAATTTGTAATTTTATCATCTAATTTTCCTCTTCCAAAAAATCGTTTATAATCAATGTTTTCAGTTGTCCTCCAATTGATTTTATTCTTTTTTATTAAATACTCAAAACTCTTTTTAGAGCTATCTCGTTCTTGTTTAGGAATTCTTTTATAATCAATAGGAATATTTCTTTTAGATACTCTAATTAAATCCCAATGTTCTTCATAATTTTCATCATTAGGTATTTTATATCCAATTATTAGAAATATATAGTTTTCATTATAAAATCCTTTTGTAAATCCCCCTTTTAATCCTTTATATAAAAACTCAATGAATTCATCAGAAAGAAACTCTTTAAGCTCATTCCAAGTTTCAATCCCTTTTCTACCTTTTAGTTTTTTTCTTATTGGTTCTTCTTCAATAAAATAGTACAACCCCTTTTTACATGTTTTGTTTTTTAATTCTTCTTTAAAAGATTTTGACCAGTTATCAGTTTTATCATTATCAAAACCCAACCTAAACAATTTTTTAATTGGGAACTTTGATTCACCATATTTTTCATCTGAAAAAATGGAGTAGTTAAAAACCCCAAAAGAATGCTTTTTTAAATTATTATGAATGTTTGTGAAGTAAAGCTTATCAATTCTACCACTTTCAGTAGTATGTATTAAATAGGCATAATTATCATCCTCTTTATTAAATAAATAATAATCCCTCATCCATTGTTTAAGGCATTTTAATTCATATAATAGTTTTCTATCAAAATCATCATCTTTATCAGGATGAAAGCAAACTGAACCATCTAGGTTAATATGATTTAAACCAATATATTCTACATTTCTAAAGATTATAGAAATGTTGTCATAATTGGGATGTGTTAATGGATAATGATGTGGAATTTGCAAATCAAAAAAAAGAGTTTCATTTAAATAATTTACTTCAATTTTTCCTGAGTAGTAATTTCCTTTTTTTTCAATTTTTTTAACAATTGTTACATCCTTATCTTTCTTAATTAATACATTAATTCTTTTTATTATTCTCTTGTCTTGCTCTTTAATATCCAAACTTACTTGTGTTTAAAACTGATGCAGTAGAGACTTTAGAATCAGTATCATCCTCATCATCATAATCTTCATTTATAGGAAAATACTCTTTTATTTTATCAGAATCATCATCTACATCTTTGATTGTCTTTTTCATATCTCGCTTAGTATCAGTTTTGGCTGTATCACTCATTGAATCGGAAACAATATTACTAGAATTAATTGGGTCTACTAAATCATTTTCAGTTATATTATCTATAATATGATTCATTACCATTTTTATTTTTTTCCATAAGCCGTTTGGTATTTCTTCTTCTTTATCAAAAGCTTCTTTTGTGTATAATTCCATCATAAAAGACTTTATCAATTTACCACCATTTTGATTTTTTCTCTCTGTTTTCCAAACCTTAAGAAGTTTTGTTATTTTGCGTTCGTGAGTTCTATCTGAGCCTCCCAGCAAATCAATATGCTTTTTGATATTTGTTTTAATTCGAGTTTTATTATCATCTACCTCTTTTTTTGAACGATTTGGAGGATGAATATGCAAACTTAAATCTGTATTGTTACTATTATAATCATTATTATGAGGTCTTTCTCTTCCAGGAACCACATCCATATCAAAATCTTCACCATCAATATCAAATTTCATCCCAATTGATACTTTTTGTTTCCTAACATCGTCTTTTGTTATATCATCATCATCCTCAGTGTATTCGTTTTTTAAAAATTTATATACGTCATCAAACATATCTTTAAGACTGCTATAGCCTTTATCGTCTTCTTTTTCTTTCTGTCTAAATGGAATACAACAATCTATATCAAACTTCGTATTAATTGCAGTATGTTTAGCATAAGAGCCGGAATCTATAGCATTAGAAGCTCTAGTGTCCGAAAACTTATCATTTAAGGCATTCTTTACTGTATTTTTCTTTGCTATAAACTTATCTAGACTTTCTACTCTATTTATATCATGGGTATCAAGTACTTTCTTTAGGTGATCATTTCTATCCATTGCCATTTTAGTTTTATTAATTTAACAAAGTTATACATCTATAAAAGATCAATTAACCTTTTAATAATTTAGTTTTCAACATATTATTGTTATAAGTTTCATAATTATTATTTTTTTTAACATTGTAAGTAAACAATTAAGCATTAAAATTTAATTCAGGCTTTAATTCTTCTACAAGGAACAACGGATTCTCATTGAAGGCTTTCCAATCTTTTAAAAGTAATTTATAAAGTTCATGAATAGCATCAGAATCAATGTTTTGAAATTCAGTATCCTTTTTTAATTCTAAAATATAATCAAGTAATTTATAACATGTTGTAAATTGTCCGCAAGCAATGAGCGTATCCATTCTGTTTTTTGTAATATCTGTTTTGTCCCACCATAAGGTTGTTGGTGTTTCAGATGCAGTAAGTCCAATACTTTTTAAAAGTGTACTTGGTGCTGGTTTAATAGCTTTGTTATACTTAAAGCTGTTGGTGTAAGCTGTTTTTTCACCGTTTAACTCATACACTGTAGATGTTATTATTTTATGATTTAAATCTGCTTTTGAGTACAATAAATCATAGTTTAAACGACGAATCTGTTTTAGAAAAATATCATTTACCATTTTAACTGTAGAAGTCATTCTATCTTGGAGCATCCTTTTTACAAGGTTAATATTTAACTTATCAAAGCTAACTACATCATCTATCAATGCTTTAGGTACACTCTTTTTAAATATATTTTTAATCCAACCAATTCCTATACTTTTTCCAATTCCTGCAAGAACTCCTAAAAAGGTTAAGGTAATTCCAATCCCTGTAATAATACTTCCCAAAATATAAAGCGAAACCCAAGCCGTATTATTTATGAGTTTAAAAGAATTTAGCACCAATAGCACAATACCAATTAAGAGTATGATCCAGTACAATGGTTTTACTTGAAAGTAGCTCAAAATTTTTGAAATGTTTTGTTTTAAACTAGAACCATTTTTAATGGATGAAGTATCTGACTGCCAAGGTTCCATTTTAAAACTACCCACATCGTTCACAATAATTAAATCTAATTCACTATCTCTACCATTCTGCTCGCTTATGTTCATCATACTACCAATACCTTGGTTATCAGTAATACCACCATCCATTATTCCGATACCATCTATAAAACGCTCTAAACTTTTTAGGGATTTATAATCTGCGGTCTTTTGATCTTCAAAATAATCATCAGGAAATACTAAAGGTTCAAACCCTAAAGGAAAACATGATGATGATGCAACAACATCTCCTAATTGTACATTATATTTTAATGCATTAAGTTGTTTATTATTTAAAGGACTATTACCAAACATTCCAGTATTTTGGAATCTAAAAGCCAAACCAAACGAAAAGTCTGTAGCATTAAAACAAACATGTTTTAAATGTTTTGAAGTCGTGTTTTTAAAAGGTTTAAAATCCCCTTTAAATAAATCCATTTCTGCATATGTAAGCGCAAAAGCATTTATTAAAGATCTTTTTTTATGAGGATTCTTTTCCCAAACTGAATTATCTTCTAATTTGTTTATTGCAGTTTCTAATAATTTATCATTACTAGCTTCAAACAAACTATAAAATTCTTTAAAAAATATTTCAAAATCAAAGTTTGGTTCTTGAGCTGCTTTTGAATAAGCCACTCCTAAAAGTGTTCCTCCACTCACAGTACTTATGGCCTCAACATTTTCTAATAATGATGTTTCCTTATATTTAATTTTATTTAAATAAGAAACAACACCAAGAGCAAAAAATGTAGCGCGATACCCCCCACCGCTAAAACAAAGTCCTATACTTTCAAAAGGTTTAAAATCGTCTGCCATAATATATAATTTATTAATTTATTATTAAATTCAACTCTCAACTTTTAATCGTTTATAATAAGTGCAAATACTTTTTCGGTTTTGCTAAATGGAGTGTTATTAAATAATTTTTGCTTGTCTTCTTTACTGATTTGAATATCTGGGTAACTTAGATTTTCTGGGCATTGATATTTCCCAGTTACTTCAACTATGACTTCATTTTTACCATTTAGTGATATTAGTTTAACTGTTTGTCTATAAAAATCTCCATTTTCACAAGCATTCGCTTTACCAACTGAAGGCGGCGGATTTGGATAACCAATACTAATTGTATCAATTTGATATTTCCAAGGTCCTAAACCTTTTTCTACTTATTTCTCTAAAATTCTTTGAAATTTGTTCGTGCTCATTTACGTCCGGATTTATTATTTTAATACTATCTGTTAAGCTAGCATCTAGATAATGAAAAATTCCTTCTTTTTTTTTGAGCCATGAAATAGAAGCATCCTTTGTCCATTCTTTTGCGAAAATTTGTTTAAAAAGAGCTTCTTCATTAATTTGTTCTTGATCTAATTTTATAACCACTTTTCTTGTACCATCAGTCAATGTAAATTCTCCTGATTTACCACCACTTCTTTGGAAAAACCACCCAATAAAAATACCAATGACCAAACTAATAATTACTATGTAGAATACGTATTTACTTTTTATATTATCCATATTAATATTATAATTAGAAAGATTAATTAAACATTAAGAAATTAGACTGTCGCTAATAATTTCTTCCCAATTTTAAGAATAGTCCCTCCTACTTTTTCAATATTATTAACTAATTTTAGTTTTTTTAATTTATCATCTATATCCTCATTAATTATTTTAAAAAATTCCTCTAGCTCTTTTCTATCTATTTCTTCAGGAAATAATTTTTGAACTTCGTTAGAAGTTAAAATTGTTAAACTTGAAATTACATCTGCAAATTCCTCCTTTGTTTTTTCACTAGCTTTTTTTCCAATTTTAGTTTTTTTAGCCATTTTATTAATATTTAAAATTAGTATTAGTTTAACTATTCACTCTTTTTACTCATCTTACTTTTAACACTTTCTATTGTGTTTTTTATGGTGTCATCTAAAGTATTCATGGATAATCCTGGTTTTACAGAGCCTAAAAAAGAGTTAACAGATTTACGCTGAGAATCATTCAGCTTTTTAAGATTATCTAACCACCTTTCAACGGTTTTATGAGCATCAATAGCATTCTTATATTCTAATGCAATTGCAGTTTTTAAATTGAATCGAATCTTTTCAATTGGAGCTAACTCTTCTTGATATTCAGCAACTAAATCATTGTAAAGTTTTGGAAAATCTCTTTCAGAATCATAATCTCGATCATTATATTCTTTGAATGCGCCTATCCAATTAGTGCGGTAAACAGGACCATATTCGTTGAAAAAAAAGTTTTCAAAAACTAAGATTTTTTGATCTACAAATGCATCAACCATTGCTAAATGAGAAGATTGAAGATTTTCGATAATCTCAAATTCCTTTTGTTGTGTTTTTATAACTTCTGGCGGTACCGTAGCACAACTAAAAAATAATGTAAGAAAAGATGCCAGAAAAAATAATTTGATATAATAATTTTTCATTCTTATAAATTTTAATTATTAAAAAAATCAAGTTAAGAAATCAAATATCAACTACATACAGTATATACCCCCTTTTATCAAGGGGGAATTTCACTTTTTAAATCATTGAATATAATTAATCCAAAACATATTTGTAATCTAAATTATTAAATTTTACAATTATAATATGAAATTACTTTTTAAATTACCACAGGCTTTCAAAACGTTTACTTACAACTCTTGTATAACGTGAAGTATGTTTAGGGTCCCTATGACCAAGATAATCTTGAATCAATCTTAAATCATAACCTTTGTTTGCCAAATAGAAACCACAAGAGTGTCTTAAGGTATGTGGGTGGACGTTTAATAGTTTTGCTTTTTGAGAGGCAGTAGAAACTATATAGTTAACAGCTTGTCTAGTTAAAGGTTGCTTTCTTTCACTAATAAATAGCCAAGGAAGATTATCATCTCTTTTATTTAGATATCTTTTTATAGCTCTTAATTCTTCACCCTCTATTGGATGTTCAACGGATAATCCTTTTTTTAACCTATTAATCCAAATCCTAGATTCTTTTAAATTAACATCCCCAAGTTTTATATTAATAGCTTCACTTACTCTAAGGCCATGTCTATACATCATAAGTAATAAAATATAATTACGTTGAGGGTATCTTGATTTTTTTGATGCATCTAACAAGAGTTTTATTTCAGCATTACTTAAAAAATCTTTCTTTTTTTCATGTGCATTTGTAGTTCTATTTAATAGACTTTTTACATTTCGCCTGTTGGGACTGTTTTTTTGGTTAGACATAAGTATTAATAAATATGAATATTCAATTTTATACTCTTTACATAATACTGATTTTGTAAAGAGTTTTTTTATTTATTCGAAAACATGTCAATTTTGGCATTTATACTTTTTCCTTTTATTTTTTTATCAAATAGTTCCTTATACATAACAAAATTTTCAATCGAATTTGTTAAGTCTCCAATATTTTTAATTTTTAAAAAATATTTATTTATTGTAGATCTTGATTTAATACCGTATACATTACAAATAGCAATTGTTTCTTCTTTACTTAATTCTTGTAAAGGAATAACTAAATTAACTCTTCTGTAAAACTCAGGTATACCATTAATTTTTTTTTCATTCCATTTTCTTAACCTGGAAACAAAGTAATTTGGACCTGCTAGTATTATACCTAAACTATCTTGAGTTAGATCACGTAATTCATGAATAAAACTATATTGCTCAGGTTTAAATTTCCCACCTTCATCAATTATTAAAAGATGTTTTTTTTTTTGATTTTTCTAAATATAATTTAACCCAATTTAAAAATTTATACATAGTTCTATAGCTAAATTTATAATTAAAGAATGATGCCAATTCATTAAAGAATTCAGTAGCGCACATGCTACTTCTTAATCTAATGTATATAGTGGTATCAAAATTATTTGATTTAAAATGGGTTAAGGCCTCTGTCTTACCCGAACCCGTTTCTCCTGAGATTGCAAAGAATTTTGAATCATCCATTGCAATTTTACAGAAAGTTTGAACTGTTATAAAATTTTCTAATTCGAATAATTGATTTTTAAATGATTTTTTACTCATCTAACTAATTTTAAGGTGAATTTTTTATTTTTCCTCTCTCTAAAGTTAAACTCCTTTAATACTCCATCATAAGCAGAATTATGCTTAACTTTTTCCATTTCTTTCATGTTTTTAATACCCCTATCAAATTCATCCTTAAAATAGGTTTCAAACAAATTTTGTTTTTCAAAAATTTTATTATCATAATTATATAAAGGGATTGGTTTTAGATTTTTGTTTTCATTTTTCATCTCCTCGTAGATTTCATTTAAATTAAACCTAAGAGCTTTATTTATTCTTATTGCATGATTTTGATATTTTTTTATTTCATTCTCTGTATAGGGGATTATAGATCTAGTTTTATCTTTCTCTAAAGTGAATAAAAAATGATTTCTATCGTCAAATAAATGAATATAGGACATGTCGAATTCATCATAATGAATATTTATTTTTTTATTCAAAAGGTTATTTTTTGTTGGTTTTCTCTTATTCCATAAAGTATATGAATATTTTCTACCTAATACTTTTAGATATAATTTTGAGCTTGTGATAGTTCGAAATCTTTTTTTGCCGAATAAATATAAGATATCATATTTATTTGCCTTTCTTAAATTTTTCTTATGCTTTAAATAAATGTTTTTTGGTGTATTTTTTAAATTAATTAAAGAACAATTATACGAGATAATTTTTTTTGTAATCAAATTTTCTAACTCCAATGAACTATATTGAAAGTTATCTTTATTGATTTTTTTCAAATCTAATTCTCTATTAAAATTGGTAATAACTTCATTCAAAAAAACTATTTCAAATTCCTTTATCCAACATTCAGCAATAGCTTCGTAAATTGTATTTCTATTATTCGTGATTTCAATTCCATATTCAGTCATTTTACTTAATTGACCTTTATTTCTAAAAGATTTATAATCTATATTATTTTCAATAAAAATCTGTTTTGGAATTATTCTATTTTTTTCAACACTGTCCTTAATGGCATCTATGATTAAATCAAAACTACTTAGTGGGTTTATAGAAAACCCAACTATTTTACGAGAAAATACATCTATAATTGTGCAAATGATCAAACTTTCATGACCATTAGAATCTTCTTTATTATGAATACAAATAGGGCTACAACTTGTATAATATAGATCTCCTATATTTTTGACTATTCTTCCTGAATCCTGCAATAAACCTCTATAATAATTAAGTTTATCTCCTATAAAATTTTCTGATCTATTTCTTAGTGCAATATTTTTATAAATTCTATTAACTTCCCTTTTTGATATTCTTGGTAAGTTTTCAGACGATAACTCTTCAATAATATTGGTGTGCAAATTAATTTTGGATGATTTTACTGAATTTTCAGAATAGTTTTCTGCTGTCTTTTTGACAATTTCAATTACTTTATAATGTGATCTGTTATTTATCCTACAATCTTGAACTAATAATTCGTCAATTCCAATAGTTCGATATTTTTTTAACTTTTCCTTAAAAAGATTAAAATTATTTGTTTTAAAAATCACCTTTGGTAGTCTACAATAGACTTCGAATAAAGTTATAGATTTAGTTTTTTTCTTTTTTAAATTTATTATAAAATCAAATATGGCATGTGTCTTCGCATAGTTATAAATTAAATCTACTTCAAAAAAATAGTTCATATATAAAGGTAAATAACGATTCCAATATGATGGATTAGTCCAAACCTCATTAAACTTTTGCTCTAATTTTAAAAAAGCTTTACTCTGTTTAACTGGGTTTGAATTTTCTAATATGATTTTAATTTCATGTGAACTCAAAGGAAGATTTAATTTATGTAAAAAATTTTCAGGCAATGAATCATAATAGATCCATTTATTTTTTGAGTATTTATCGATGAAAAAAGAGTAATAGTTAAATTTCCCATTTTTATTTTTTAATAAATTGGAATCAACAATTAGAGAATCAGCACCACTATCAACTAATAACGATTTTAGGACAAAAACTTTTGAATTAATTACTCTTAAATACCCAGCCATAGATTTTATATTAAATGAATCTTATATCATAAATTTAAAAGTTATCTAATTTTAAATCATTCTCATCAATGCCACTCCAAAACAGAGTGATTGATTTAACTATGTCTCCAAAATTCTCACAAGATTTGAACCATTTTTTAATTAATTTTTCATCTTTAATATTATAAGCATTACAAAAAAATCTTATTTCGCTTAATTCAGGTTTATCAAGCCATAAAAATCCTAATATTCTTCTTGTGAATTCGGGAACTCCAATTACGTTAGATTTTTTCCACTCTTTTAACTTATCAAAATAGTACTCTGGTCCAGCAATTATAATACCCAAGCAATTCGACGTACTTTCCCTCAAATCATGTAGATACTCTAAATCACTTGGAGCTAACTTTCCGGACTCATCGATAACAAGTAATGATTTAGAATCAATGGATCTGTACGTATATGTAATCTGATTCATTATTGTATAAATATTAACATTAATGTTTGCTCCTGGATTTATAGATAATAATAACTCTTTATAAAAATCTTTAGTTTTCATACTCTTCTTCCTTGTTAGATATGTAACATTTTCATTTTTACTTTTGAAATATTTTAAAGCAGTGCTTTTACCTGCACCAGTGTATCCAACAATACTGATGATTTCAGATTTCTCAAATGCTAATTTACAAGCATCAATTATATTGTTAAAATTATGTGTTTCAAAAATAATATCGTGTTTGAAGTCTTTATGAATCATCACATTTTATTTTTTTAATTTTCCTTTTTTTTGCTCTTTTATTAAAAGAAATGCGCTTGAAATTTCCTTGTGTATTTACATGGTTACCATTCTTTCGAAGTGTTGTTCTTTTAAGTAATTCTTTCTTCCTACTTTCAATTAAAAAAGCATCTTCCAATTCCATTATTTTATTTTTCTTATTATTCAATGAAATCACTGGTATTGAATTTAAAACATTTTCCCCCTCTTTCACTTCATTTTCTAATGTGTAAATATTCTTAGCTATAATATTATTAACCTGTTGTGCATTATAAAAAAGTTGTTCATTGATTGTAGAAATCGTATATTTAATTGAATATCAAACATTTAAATAGATGAACAACTTTGAAGCA
>Ga0209121_10002815_pt1 | contig 17324 bp, 15 predicted proteins | sample Cruoilmetagenom3_FD_187292 | JGI IMG/M metagenome (GOLD analysis project Ga0209121, IMG submission 187292) | Oil polluted marine microbial communities from Coal Oil Point, Santa Barbara, California, USA - Sample 3 (SPAdes) (version 2) | ecosystem: Environmental > Aquatic > Marine > Oil seeps ... | reverse complement strand
CTCGCAATGTTTCTTGCGGCGTTGATAGCTATTTGAACCCCGCTACAACAGGGTAAAATCGCCACATATGTGGGCTTCGACGTCGCGTTTTGTCAAATAGGTCAACTTCTTTGCAAGAATATTTCGTCATGGAAATATCCCAAGGGATTTCTCGCGGTTTACCGGTTGGCCCCCGGAACCCAAAGTACGTCATCCTTGCCGCCGTCATTGGCCACACGTGCCGCCACGAAAAACCAGTCGCTTAGCCGGTTGAGGAATTTTACCGCCGCCGGATTTACCGGCTGATCCACGGCCAATTCCACCGCCAGCCGTTCAGCCCGGCGTGCAACCGTACGGCAGACGTGCAGATGTGCCGCCAGAATTGCGCCGCCAGGCAGGATAAAGCTGCGCAAAGGTTGCAGATCGGCGTTCATCGCGTCGATTTCACTTTCAAGCCGGTCAATCTGGGCGGTGATCATGCGCAGGGGCGGGTATTCGGCGTCTGCATCGCTTTCCATATCCGGACGACAAAGGTCTGCGCCGAGGTCAAAAAGATCGTTCTGGATGCGCGCCAGGGCGGCGTCCATGTCCCCGGACGCGGCAAGGCGTGCCACGCCGACAAAGGAATTCAACTCGTCAGACGTGCCATAGGCCATAACCCGCGCGTCATGTTTGGCCACCCGTGTGCCATCCCCCAGCGCCGTATCGCCCTTGTCTCCGGTGCGTGTGTAGATTTTGTTGAGAACCACCATCGCTTATTGACCACTCTGATTTCGCAGAAAGACATATAACAGGGTCAACGCGACCGCGATGGCCTGAAACAGGATACGCAGGCGCATCATCCTGTTGCCATATTTCCGGTTGAACTCGCCGCCAGCGACAAAACCGCCCAGACCGATTACCAACACGACGACGACGGCAACAATTGCCAGCACTATAATTGAATACAAATGATCACCCTTCTTGCCCTGCGCCGATAACCTGCGCCGAAATCCTGTTCCCGTTGATCTAGCGCGTTCCCCGTCAAATTGCGATGCGCATTTTGTTACAGGCGTGACAGGACCGCATCCGAGGCTCTGGCCGACAGGAAACGGCGCAGAATTCCGGCGACATAGGTGGGGGTGGTGACGTAATAGCGCGGTTTCGGGTGTCGCGCCTCAAGTGCGCGCACCAACTTGGTGGTGACGGCCGAGGCCGGTAGTTCAAACCTGTCCGGGCCGGAATCCTCATAGAGACGCTGAAGAAGGCCGGATTCATAGCGCGCCCGCAGGGCCGAGGACTTCCAGTTTATATGGCGCTCAAAGAACGGGATCGCGTTTTGGCGAAGGCGGCTGGTGACCGGGCCTGGCTCGATCAGGATCACCTTGATGCCAGAGCCCCGCAACTCGAGCCGCAACGTGTCGCTCAGTCCTTCAAGTGCAAATTTCGTGGCCACATAAGCCCCCCGCCAGGGAAACGAGACGAGGCCCAGAACCGATGAATTTTGCACGATCCGCCCGTGTCCCTGTGCGCGCATCACCGGGACCACAATGCGGGTCAACTCGTGCCAGCCAAATAAATTGGTCTCGAATATTTCGCGCAAGGCGGCGGTCGGCAGATCCTCGACCGCACCGGGCAGGCCGTGCGCGCCATTGTTGAACAGTGCATCCAGCGTGCCGCCGGTCGCGGACAGAACCTGTTTCAGCCCCGAAGCGATACTCTCAGCGTCCGAATAGTCAATTTGCGGACTGTCAAAGCCTTCGCTTTGCAGCCGCGCACAATCTTGCGTCTTGCGGCAAGAGGCAAAGACCCGCCATCCACGTGCGCGCAAGCCCTGTGCCGCGTCATAGCCAATGCCCGAGGAGCAACCGGTGATTAGAATCGATTTCTGCATTGTGTCGCGCGCCCATCTGGTCGTTTTGTGACCTAACCTATGCCCGTGGGCGTGGCGCTTGGCCAGTCATTTCGCCGTGCAATCTGTCAGCGATTTGCCTTGCTGACCAGCGACGCGGATATCCAGCCAATCTGACGTTCGGGCATGATGCGCAAACGCAGCCAGCCGGTGCCGGACTCGCCCAAAACTTCGACTTTACGTCCGATTGTCAGGCGCGAAATGACCGGATAGATCGTGCCGGGCCCATCCCGCATGTTGACTCTCGTGCCGGTAATCTCACGAATATCCGCCGGGGGCGGGGCCATTTCGACCACCTCGGGGGTGGTCGCATCGGCGAGGGGCGCTGTGCGTATGCCAGCGGCTCCCTGTTCCAGCGAGGCCAGCATCAACGGCTGCGCGGCAGTGTCCGAATCCGCAAACAGCGACAGCCCCTGGTTAAGGCTGCTACGGATCTGGTCCAGCTTGGCAACGGCTTCGATATCGGCATCGGCGCTTTCAACCCTGTCAACCGGGCCGGGGGCAGGGGCAGGACTGGCTTGTCCAGCCTGGACAGGCGCAATGGCCGGGCTGGCAACCAGTGTCGCAGCTTTCACCGGGCGGGCCTTGGCAGATGGGGTGGCGGCGGCAACACCGGGGTCCGAATCCGGCTGTGCGGGCCCAACGCGCGGCTGGAAATCAGCCCCGCCGCTCAGCTCGTAAAAGGCCAAAGCAAGAAATGCAAAACTCACTAAAATAAAGCGCTTCATAGCGCACCCCCTTGGGCAACTCATACGTGAAATCAAAGCAGCAGAACAATCAGATCGACAAACATTACAGCATCCGGCGATTCGGGACACCGGGGAAGGATGGGTTTTTTCTCCCCTGTGACAACAATTTGGCGAGAACCGGATAAATTTCGTTGTCGATTGCTTTACCCGACCAATGGGGCGGCGTATCACAGCATTTATGAGCGATCAGATCGACAACAACAATATGAGCCCCCCACAAGGCCCCGGCGATGTGTCCGAACCGCTTCGCCGCGCGCTGGGCGAGCGGTATCTGACCTACGCGCTGTCGACCATCATGCACCGCGCGCTGCCGGATGCGCGCGACGGGCTAAAACCGGTGCATCGCCGGATTTTGTTTGCAATGCGTGAATTAAGGCTGGCTTCGGGCGGTGGATTCCGCAAATCGGCCAAGATCAGCGGCGATGTGATGGGCAATTATCACCCGCACGGCGATGCGGCGATTTACGACGCCATGGCGCGGCTGGCCCAGGATTTCAACGTGCGCTATCCGCTGGTCGACGGGCAGGGCAATTTCGGCAATATCGACGGCGATAACCCGGCTGCCGCGCGCTATACCGAAGCGCGCATGACCATCGTCGCCGAGGCCCTGCTTGAGGGGCTGAACGAAGACGCGGTGGATTTTCGCGACAATTACGACGGCACGCTCAGCGAACCGGTGGTGTTGCCCGCACAGTTCCCCAACCTTCTGGCCAACGGCTCGTCCGGTATTGCCGTGGGCATGGCCACCAACATCCCGCCGCATAACATTGCTGAACTGTGCGATGCCTGCCTGCATTTGATCAAAAGCCCTGACGCGCGCGACGACACCTTGTTGAACTATGTGCCCGGCCCCGATTTCCCAACCGGCGGCATCATTGTCGAGCCACCCGAGAATATCGCGCGGGCCTATCGCACCGGGCGCGGGTCGTTTCGTTTGCGCTGTTCGTGGCAGATCGAAAAGCTGGACAGGGGGCAGTGGCAGATCGTCGTTACCGAAATCCCCTATCAGGTCCAGAAATCCCGGCTGATCGAAAAAATTGCCGAACTGATTCAAAGCAAGAAGATTCCCATCCTCGCCGATGTTCGCGACGAGAGCGCGGATGACATCCGTTTGGTGATCGAACCGCGTTCCAAGAATGTCGATCCGGATGTTCTGATGGGGATGCTCTATCGCAATTCCGATCTTGAAGTGCGGTTCTCGATGAACCTGAACGTGCTGATCGACGGGGTGACACCCAAGGTCTGTTCGATGAAAGAGGTGCTGCGCGCCTTTCTGGATCACCGTCAGGAGGTGCTGCAACGCCGCTCGCGCTATCGTATGGGCAAGATTGATCACCGCCTTGAGGTGCTGGAAGGGTTCATCGTTGCCTTTCTGAACCTCGACCGGGTGATTGACATTATTCGCTATGATGACGACCCCAAGGCCGGGCTGAGGCGCGAGGATTGGGGGATACCCCATGTCCGCGCCACGTCCGAGGCGGATTATGTGCCACCCGCGCCGTCGGACGGCGAAACATTGTCCGAGGTGCAGGCCGACGCGATCCTGAACATGCGGTTGCGCAGCTTGCGGCGTCTGGAAGAGCTGGAACTGCTGCGCGAGCAGTCGGCGCTGATGGAAGAACGCGCCACGCTTGAGGATCTGCTGGAGGATGAAAGCCTGCAATGGGCCAGTATTTCAGCCCAGCTGAGAGAGACCCGAAAGACCTTTGGCAAGGATTACGAAGGCGGGGCAAGGCGCACCAGGCTGGAAGAGGCGGGCGAGGTTGAAGAGGTGCCGCTCGAGGCGATGATCGAGCGCGAGCCGATCACCGTGGTGTGCAGCCAGATGGGCTGGATCCGCGCCATGACCGGCCACATCGACCTGACCCGCGAGTTGAAATTCAAGGACGGCGACGGGCCGCGGTTTGTGTTTCACGCCGAAACCACCGACAGGCTGCTGATTTTTGGCAGCAACGGGCGGTTTTATACCCTGTCGGCGGCCAACCTGCCCGGCGGGCGTGGCATGGGAGAGCCTTTGCGCCTGATGGTCGATCTGCCGAACGAGGCCGAGATCGTCGATCTGTTTGTGCATGTGCCGGGCCGGCGGTTGCTTGTGGCCTCAAGCGAGGGCAATGGTTTTGCGGTTCCGGAAAACGACGTTCTGGCACAAACCCGCACGGGCCGTCAGGTGCTGAACGTCAAGGATCACGCCAAGGCAGTCATTTGCCACGCGATGGCAGGGGACCACGTTGCGGTGGTTTCAAAGAACGGCAAGTTTTTGGTGTTTCCAACGGCCGACCTGCCTGAAATGGGGCGCGGCAAGGGTGTGCGGTTGCAGAAATACAACAAGGCGCGGGGCAAGCAGGGCGCGCTGGAACTTGACGGCGGACTGTCAGACATCACCACATTCGACTGGGCTGCCGGGCTGAGTTGGTCCATGGGGGGCGGCAAAACCCGCCACGAACCGGATCTGAGCGAGTGGTTGGGCAAACGCGCCAGCATCGGAAAACGCCCGCCCTACGGGTTTCCGCGAAGCAACCGGTTTGACTAACCGCTAACCGGCTGATTGCGCTTTATGGTGCGTAAAATCACATTGGTCTGGGCGTTTTCCAACGCCGGAAGGCGGAACAGAAAATCCTCGAGAAACCGGTTATAGGCGTCAAGATCGCGGCATAATACCCGCAGATGATAGTCGGCCTGACCGGTGGTTGCGTAACATTCCTGCACCTCGGTGCTGGCCTCGATTGCGCGAATGAACTCGACAATCCTGTCCGGGTCGTGGCGGGTAAGGCGCACATGCACGATCGCCTCGAACCCCAGGCCCATCTGCGTTGGGCTCACTACCGCACCATAGCGTTCAATCACCCCGGCGTCTTCCATGCTGCGCACCCTCCGCCAAAGGGCCGAGGCCGACATGCCCACTGCATTTGCCAGATCTGCGTTCGAGATCCGGCAATCTTTCTGTAGCAAAGCCAGAATGCGCAGGTCTCGCGGGTCCAATTGTGCGGTCATGGATAGATCAACCGTTATCATTAAAGTTGTCGGTCAGTATAACCAAATTTTCTGGGAAAAACAGCAGATCAGAAACAATATTTCTACCAATTCGGTCTATCCTGCCGATGCCGCAGACATTGCCACAGACATTGCCCCAGACATTGCGAACAGGACTCAGGCCTATGACCCGTCACAGCGCAGAATTTTCCACTTACCAGCTTGAAGACCGCTATCAGCGTTCCGAAGGCCGGGTTTTCCTGACCGGCACACAGGCGCTGGCGCGGATAATGTTGGATCAGGCACGGCGTGACCGGGCGGCGGGGTGGAATACGGCCGGGTTTGTTTCGGGCTATCGCGGCTCTCCTTTGGGGGGGCTGGATCAGGAACTGTGGCGCATTGGGGAAAGGCTGGAACAAGACCGTATCACGTTCATGCCAGCGGTGAACGAAGACCTCGGGGCCACCGCCGTTCTGGGGGCACAACAGGCCAGCCTCGATCCCGACTGCGAGGTCGAAGGCGTGTTCTCAATGTGGTACGGCAAGGGCCCGGGCGTGGACCGCGCGGGCGATGCGCTGAAACATGGCAACGCCTTTGGATCCGCCCCCAAGGGCGGGGTTTTGGTGGTGGCGGGGGATGACCACGGCTGCGTGTCGTCATCCATGCCGCACCAGTCGGATGCGGCGTTTCTGGCGTGGTTCATGCCCACACTGAACCCGGCTTCGGTGGAGGAATACCTTGCATTTGGCGAATACGGGTTGGCGCTGTCGCGGTATTCGGGCACCTGGGTCGCCTTCAAGGCAATCTCGGAAACGGTCGAATCCGCCCGCTCAGTCACTTTGTCACCGGACCGCACATTTGTCTGCCCCGACCTCCCCCATGTGCCCGGTGGTTTGCACATACGTCGCTCTGATCCGCCCAGCCCAGAGATCGAAACCCGCATTCGCGCCAAGCTGAAGGCGGTGCGCGCCTTTAGCGAGGCCAACCCGATTGATCAGCGCATTTATGACCTGAAGGATGCCACATTCGGCTTTGTCACCACCGGCAAGGGCCATCTTGACCTGATGGAGGCGCTGCGCCTTCTGGGGCTGGACGCGACCAGATGCCGGGCCTTGGGTATCGATATCTACAAGGTCGGTATGGTCTGGCCATTGGCGCGACGCGACGCACTAGCGTTTGTGAAAAACAAACAAGAGGTGCTGGTGGTAGAGGAAAAGCGCGGCATCATCGAAAGCCAGTTCAAGGAATACTTCTATGACTGGCCGGGTGACAAACCCACGCGGATGGTCGGCAAATACGACAGTCACGACACCCCTTTGATCCCCTGGACCGGAGAACTAAGCCCGGAAATGCTGGTCCCCATTGTCGCCGCGCGGCTGAACAGCTTTTTTCCGGACGAAAACCTGCCTGCCAGGGCCAGGGCACTGACCGAACAGCCGCCGATCCTGCTTGGCGTGACAGGGGCCGCCCGCACGCCCTATTTTTGTTCCGGCTGCCCGCACAATACATCGACCCGTGTGCCCGAAGGCAGCCGGGCCGCCAGCGGCATCGGCTGTCATGTCATGGCCAGTTGGATGGATCGCAGCACGGCTGGCTATGCGCAGATGGGTGGAGAAGGCGTGCCACATGTCGCCGCTTCGCTTTTCAATGGTGCCAAGCACATCTTTCAGAACCTGGGCGAAGGCACCTGGTATCATTCGGGTTCTCTGGCAATCCGTCAGGCGGTCGCGGCGGGCACCAACATCACCTACAAGATCCTTTATAACGATGCCGTCGCCATGACTGGTGGTCAGCCGGTGGACGGACCGGTTACCGTGTCTGGAATTGCCCAAACCTGCCGCGCGGAAGGGGTTGGGCGGATCGCTTTGGTGTCGGACGATATCGGAAAATTCAGCGTGTCCGAATTCCCGGTCAACACCACGTTCCATGACCGGTCCGAGTTGGAAACCGTGCAGCGCGACCTGCGCGAAGTGCCCGGCGTCAGCGTTTTGATCTACGAACAGACCTGCGCCACCGAAAAGCGTCGCCGCCGCAAGAGGGGCACGCTGGAGGATCCCAGGCGCTATGCCTGGATCAACGATCTGGTGTGCGAGGGCTGCGGCGATTGCTCGGTGCAAAGCAACTGTCTGAGCGTCGAACCAAAGCCAACCCCGTTTGGATCAAAACGCAAGATCAACCTGTCTTCGTGCAACAAGGATTTTTCCTGCCTGAACGGGTTTTGTCCCAGCTTTGTCACGGTTGAGGGTGCCACGCGGCGCAAGAAAGACCCTGCCGGTATCGACATTGCCGCTTTGCTGGCCGACTTGCCCGAACCCGTACCCGTGGCGCTGGACCGACCTTTCGATCTGCTGGTCACCGGTGTCGGTGGCACGGGCGTTGTCACGGTTGGTGCTCTCATCACCATGGCTGCGCATCTTGAGGGCAAAGGCGCTTCGGTGCTTGATTTCACCGGTTTCGCACAGAAGTTCGGAACCGTCCTTAGCTACATCAGGCTGGGCTCTGCGCCTGATGCGCTTTATCAGGTGCGCATAGGTCAGGGTGCTGCGGATGCGGTGATTGGCTGCGACATTGTGGTGTCCTCGTCGGCCAAGGCGTCAAGCCACTATCGCGCGGGTACGCGCATCATCCTCAACCGGGCGGAAATGCCCACCGGCGATTTGGTCCTGAACCGCGATGCGCAACTGAAGACGGCCAAGCGCGAAGCGGTGATTGCGCAGGCGGTCGGGGCGGAAAACCTGTCGGCCTTTGATGCTAACGCGGCGGCCGAGGCTCTGTTGGGTGATGCGGTATTCGCCAATGTGATGATGCTGGGTTTTGCCTGGCAAAAAGGGCTGGTTCCGGTGGGTGATGCGGCGCTTGGGCAGGCGATTACCCTGAACGGAGTGGCCATCGACAAGAACCAACAGGCATTTTCCCTTGGCCGGATCATGGCCAGCACGCCGAAGCGGCTTTCGGCGCTTTGGCGGGAACCGCAGGAAAGCCCGGAAACGCTCGACGCCATGATCCAGCGTCGTGTTGGCTTTCTGACCGACTATCAAGATACCGCGTACAGTGCGCGTTACCAATCGACCTTATCGCGGTTTCAATCCGCTTTGCCCGCCGACGCGCCCGAAAATTTGATTCGCGCGGCGGCGCAGGGTTTGTTCAGGCTGATGGCTTACAAGGATGAATTCGAAGTTGCACGGTTGCTGACCAACCCTGGCTTCAAGGAAGAACTGAAAGCCGGGTTTGATGGTGAATTCACCGTTCGCTATCATCTTTCTCCACCTCTGCTCAGCCGATCGCGCGACGCGCAGGGGCGGCCTGTGAAACGCGCCTTTGGTTCGTGGATGGGACATGCAATGCACGTTCTGGCGAAGCTGAAAGGGCTTCGCGGTGGCCCGTTCAACCCGTTTGGCTACCATGCCGAGGCCCGGCTTCACCAAGACCTGCTGGCTTGGTATGAGTCCGGTCTTGGCCAAATTGCGGGTCAGTATTCGCAACACCGCGCCAAGGATATTCTGACTTTCCTCAACGCTCCCGGTGAAATCCGTGGCTATGGTCCTGTCCGTGCCGTTGCCGCCGAGAAAGCCCGAAGGGTTGCCGACGCAGCGTTGTTGTGATCACTGAGATTTACCGCCGTTTCCTGACTTTCCATCTGGCAGGCGGTTCGGCATTACCGCCATCGGTCCTGTTCAAAGGTGGCGTCGAAAAACGCCCGACCAGAGTGGACCAACGCTTTGAACTTGCCTAATCTGACGGACAACAGACGCCGCTTGAGGCAGGATGACCGAGGGAAACATGTATGCCCGGAATACTTCGACCATGATGTCAGGCGCTTTTTGTCTGCCTGGTTGCCGCTGGCTGTGGAATTGAAATCTATGGAAAGGCTGACTGGTACGACTAACACAACAATCCCGGTTTTGCTGTGGAAATGCCCGCTAATGCCCCATATATTTCAGAGCAGTTCGTAAGTGGAGACGATATTGGCGACAATAACCATCTTGGCATCGACATCTGAGGAAAACGCGGGGCTGAAGTGATTGCCGCGGCATCGGGGCGTGTCGAACGATCGTTCTACGAACCCGCCTTTGGCAACCAGATTATTCTTGATCACGGATTGGATGAAAAAGGGGCTCGGATCCGGACCCATTATAAACATCTATATGAGCGCCTGGCAGAGCCGGAAGAGGTGATCGCACGGGGACAGCAGATTGGAACGATGGGCGCAACCGGGGCACTGGGCATGATGGTTCATCTACATTTTGAAGTATTGATTGACGAACGCCACCGCGAGGTCAAGGCAATGGATCCCAACCTGTTCTGGGTGAATGGCGTTGGGAAAGTTACCTGTTTCGACCGCACTAAACAGTATCGGGATCGCCCATTCAAAACCACTTATCCGGTTCGCTGCAAGGGGATGTGATAACGGGGTTGGTGTCAGATCAAATTCGGCCGACTTGCCCGCTCAACTTGCCCGCTCAACTTGACTGGCCCACCCTGAACCGGTTGCGCGCGACACCCAAGTGCCGCGCGCCGTTAGTTGTTGGTCGTTGGCCTCAAAGCGCCTCGATGATGGTCACATTGGCAAGGCCGCCACCTTCGCACATGGTCTGAAGGCCATAGCGTAGTCCGCGCGCCTTCAAGGCATGCACCAGCGTTGTCATCAGCTTGGCACCCGATCCGCCAAGCGGATGACCCAGTGCAATCGCGCCACCATTGACGTTCAGCCGCTCCGGGTCGGCCCCGGTATGGGACAGCCAGGCCATTGGCACCGGGGCAAAAGCCTCGTTCACTTCATAGAGGTCAATATCGCCGATCTTCATACCGGCCCGCTCCAGCGCCCGGTCGGTGGCAAAAAGCGGCTCTTCCAGCATGATCACCGGATCGCCCGCCGTGACGGTCAATTCGTGGATGCGCGCCAGCGGCGTCAGCCCATATTCCTTGACCGCCCGTTCCGACGCAATCATCACAGCCGCCGAGCCATCGCAGATCTGGCTGGCATTGGCGGCCGTGATACAGCCGCCGTCAACCAGCGTGCGCACTTTGCCGATGCTTTCGATCGTGGCATCGCGCCGGATGCCCTCGTCGTGGATATGCCGCTCGGTCTGGCCGTCCACCTCGATATCCAGCGCCAGAATTTCGGCGTCGAACGCGCCGGCATCCGTGGCGACCACCGCGCGACGGTGGCTTTCCAACGCAAAGGCGTCCAGATCGGCTCGTGATTGACCCCATTTCTTGGCGATCATTTCGGCTCCGGGGAACTGACTGAAACGCGGATCGGGGAACTTGGCGGCAAGGCCGGGGCTGCTGGCGCTGCCGGGCTCTGGGGTCTTGCTCCACCTGCCGGAGGAACCCATCGATGCCCGGCTCATGCTTTCGACACCGGCGGCGATGACAATATCCTGCACCCCCGACATCACACCCTGAGCGGCAAAATGAATCGATTGCTGGGACGAACCGCATTGCCGATCAATGCTGACCGCAGGCACCGATTGCGGCAGGTTCGAGGCCAGAACCGCATTGCGCCCGATATGCAGACCCTGTTCGCCTGTCTGGGTTACGCAGCCCATGACCACATCGTCAACCGCCTCGCCGGGCACACCGGCACGGGCGACCACTTCGTCCAGGGCGGATGCGGCCAGGTCAACCGGGTGCCAGCCAAACAGCCGGCCCTCGCGTTTGCCACCGGCAGTGCGGGCGGCGGCGACAATATAGGCTTCGGGCATGGGGGTATTCCTTTACAGTTTTCCGGATTCGCGCACAGTCAGCCGTAATCTGGTGCAGACCTCAACAGTTTCGCCACGTCAAAGCGTAGCACTGGGCCGGGATTTGATCGCCTCGAACCAGGCCAGCGTGGCCTGATTGCTCTCGGGGATACGGCGGCGGATCACCCGCGCGAAATCGACAAAGACGAAACAGGTGATATCCGCCAGCGTGAACTGATCCAGCGCCAGAAACCGGCTTTCCTTCAGCCGGGCCTCAAGCAGGTCGAAAAACAGATCCACGCGCGCCAGACCCCGTTCGGCCAGAGCCGGGATCTGCTCGAAATTGGCCTGTCCGGGGATGGCGCGGTCTTTCATGTGCGGGTTGGTATTGCGCAGAGCCTCGGCAATCGGCCATCCGCCCTGCTGTTCGACGGTGGCGTTCCACATCATCACCGCGCCCTTTTCCTCGGGGGTTTGGCCCATCAGCGGTGGCTCGGGAAAGGCGGCCTCAAGATAGGCGGCAATGCCAAGGTTCTCGGTCAGGATCGCACCGCTGTCCGTGACAAGAACCGGGACCGTGGCGCGCGGGTTGATGGCCAGAAATTCGGGGGTCAGCTGTTCGCTCTTGGCAATCGAAATGTCACGGGTTTCGATCGTTAGCCCTTTTTCGGCGATGAACATGCGGGCGCGGCGCGGGTTGGGGGCGGTTGAACAGTCGTAAAACAGCATGGTTTTCTCCTTCGTGCTGTATCAGGTCTCAGGCAGCCAGTTCTTTGGCGACGGCGCGGGCAATGACCTGTTCCTCGTCGGTGTGGATCACCAGTACCTCGGCGGGGCCAGTGCCGATCCGGGTCTTGCCTGCCATATTGGTCCCGGTGTTCAGAGACAGGCCCAGAAATTCCATGCCCTCGATCACTTCGGCACGGATCTCGGCGGCATTCTCACCTACTCCGCCGCAAAACACCACACCGTCCAGACCACCCAGCACAGCCGCCATTCCGCCCAGTTCGCGCCGGATACGGAACACGTAATAGTCGATCGCCTCGCGCGCCTTGGGATCATTGCTGGCCAAAAGGGTGCGCATGTCATGGCTAAGTTCCGACAGGCCCTTCAGGCCGCTTTCGGTGTAAAGAATACGGGTCATTTCCTCGACGCCCATGCCCTTATCCATCAGATACAGCAGCACACCGGGGTCCAGTTGCCCACAGCGGGTGCCCATCGGCAACCCATCCAGCGCCGAAAACCCCATTGAGGACCCTATGGACCGCCCGTTCAGTACCGCGCACATCGAAGCCCCGTTGCCCAAATGTGCGATCACCACACGGCCTTTGGCCAAATCCGGCCAGTCGCGGCGCAGACAGGACGTGACATAATCATAGGACAGCCCATGAAACCCGTAGCGGCGCACGCCCTGGTCGTAAAACCGGCGGGGCAGGGCGAAAGTGTCGTTCACAAACGGATGGCCTTTGTGAAACGACGTGTCAAAACACCCGACTTGGAGCGCCTTTGGGAACGCCAGTTGCGCCGCGCGGACAGCAGCCAGATTGTGCGGCTGGTGCAGGGGAGCGAGAGGAATAAAGGTCTCTAGCTGGCGGAAGACATCATCACTAATGTGCACGGGCGCACCAAAAATACTGCCGCCATGTACGATGCGATGGCCAACGCCGGTAACTACACGGCCCTGCAACACCGGGCTTAGCGCGTGAAGGATTGCGGGAACCGCAGCGGCATGATCCGCCGGACCAATGTCAATGATCTGTCCGCAAGACCCCTTCAGGACCAGACGCGCTTCGGGGCCAAGGTTTTCGACTTGTCCGGCTTGCAACAATTGCGGCTCAGGCCCGGTTTGATCGTCTGCCAGATAAACAGCGAACTTGATCGAGGAAGAACCGGCATTCAGAGTCAGAATTGCACTCATTTGCGGGTTCTTTCGGCGCAAAGGGCGGCCACGGCACAGGATGCAAGACGCGCCTGATCATCATCCGAACGGCTGTTCAGAATGACCGGGCATTTTGCCCCCATCACGATACCTCCAGCTTCGGCATGCGCCAGGAAGGTCAGTTCCTTGGCCAGCATGTTGCCGGCTTCCATATTCGGTGCGACCAGAATTTGCGCATGCCCGGCCACCAGCCCGTGAATGCCCTTGGTTGTCGCGGCTTTCAGGTCGATCGCATTGTCCATTGCCAAAGGCCCGTCCACCAGTCCGCCCTTGATCTGCCCCCTGTCCGCCATCTTGGACAAGATCGCCGCATCCAGTGTCGAGGGGATCGCTGGATTGACCGTTTCCACCGCCGAAAGCACCCCGACCTTGGGTTCCTCGATGCCTAAAGCGTGGGCAAGGTAAATCGCATTCTGGATGATGTCCGCCTTGGCCATCAGATCCGGGGCAATGTTGATTGCCGCGTCCGTGACCATCAGCAGGTGATCCAGCCCTGGCACATCCATAACGAATACATGGCTAAGGCGACGTTTGGTTCTGAGGCCGCCGTTGCGTTTGACGATTTCACCCAGCAGGACATCGGTATGAAGATGTCCCTTCATCACAGCCGCTGCCTGACCTTCGTTCACCAGGTCCACAGCCCGCGCCGCCGCCTGGCGATGGTCAGGCAAGTCGATTATTCGATAGGCGCTTATATCAAGACCGCGCGATTCTGCGGCATCCATTATCTTGCTGGCGTGACCAATCAGGATCGGGTTGATCAATGTGTGATCCGCTGCCAGCACCGCTCCGGCAAGGGCATCGGGTTTTTCCGGCGCAACAACAGCGGTGGGAAGTGGTGGCAAGGGTTCGGCCATGTTCAGCAAACGGTTGAAATGCACATGCCGCTGAACGGTCAGTCCCGGCAAATCGTCAATCCTGAACGTCATCGGTTTTTCCGGGGCAAAGACTTCGGCCTCGCCTTCAAGAATACGGTTGCCGTCTTCGGTTTCTACCCAGGTATCGAACCGCACCAGCCGATTGTCCCCCTTGCTTGTGAGGCGCAGTTTTACCGTCAGGCTATCCCCGGCATGAGCCCGGCCAACAAAGCGCAGGTTTTGCGAATGATAGATGGTGCCCGGCCCCGGCAACTGACAGCCCAACACGGCCGAGATCAGCGATGCCACCCACATGCCCGGTGCCATGGCCTCGTTCTGACCATCCCGGTCGCCATCCCGGTCAGGCAGGTGCATCGGGTTCAGATTGCCCGAAGAATTGGCAAAAACATAAAGATCATTGGCTTGCAGGGTCCGGGTCTGCTCGGCCTCCATGCCAATCTCAAGTTCGCTAAAGGGGATGTTCTGAATTGGCGCACTCATCAAATTTAGTGTCTCCTGCTCATATTACCCCATGGGTAACGGGAATCTTCGCGATTGGCCATGATCCGGTAGACAGGCGGCCAAAGTGGCGGTTGAGAGAGTGCGGTCCAACCACCAACTCCAAAATTTTTCGAAAAATTTTGCGTCAGGTGTGGGCGCAACGTATTAAATAGGTCTGCCGGATCAGCGTTGGTAGATGAAACAGCGCCCCTCAACCGCCGCCTTTGGCAGGGATAACTCTTTGAGGGTCTTGAAATACATCCGGTCACTGGCCACCATCAGCCCGCCTTGCGCCAGCAACGGTTCGACAAGTGGCGATATTTTGCGGGCGAAGATGTCATTTTTTGCGCGGTTGTGCCCGCCCAGATCCGCATGGATCAGGCTGGCGGTTGCGCCAAACCGGTCCAGCGCCTGTACCAGTGTTTCGTTCACATCCCCCAGAATAACCTGATCTTCGGGCGGTGTTGAATCGGGATGCGAGGCGATGGCGCGTTCGAAGACATAGATACTGCGACCTGTAATCCGTTCGCGCATGTGGTGATAGGTGCGACCGTTGCCCAGCCCCAATTCCAACACTGGTCCGGCCATCCCGGCCGTTTGGGTGATCGCCGCGTCCAGACAGGCACGTTGCGACACCATTCGGTCGATAAACAAATCAAGACGGCTCATGGGGGCAACTCCTTCGTGGTGGCCCGGCGTGCAAATCCAGTCGGGCGGGAATGGCATTGTCATGTCAAAGATCGAAGCAAATGTGTAGACCAACATTGGGTTGCGCAATTTATTTGGGTGTCAGGCCAGCCAATGCCAAAGCAGTGTGCGGACTTGGCCACGGTCGCCAGAATTATGTTTGACTGAATTATGTTTGACTATAGAGGCATGCCAAGCAAAACTGACAATGGAATGCAGGGGGATAAAGAAATTTCTAAATTGCCGACCAAACAGCTACGCAGGTCCGGCTGAATGACCCCTTTGCTTACAGTCGAGGATCTGAGCGTCGGTTTTGGCCGGGATGATCCCGTTGTCAGGAATATCAGCTTTGATGTGCGCCCCGGTGAAACCCTTGCGCTGGTCGGTGAATCCGGTTCGGGCAAGACCGTAACCTGCCGCGCCGTATTGCGCATCCTGCCGCGAATCGCACAGATTCGCACTGGCCGGATCCTGCTCAACACCCCGGAGGGCGAGATCGAGCTGAGTTCGATCAGCGACCGGCAGATGCGGCAGGTGCGTGGCAATCAGGTGTCGATGATCTTTCAGGAGCCGATGCGTTCGCTTTCGCCGTTGCATCGGATCGGCAATCAGGTGGGCGAGGTTCTGTGGCTGCACGGAGGTGCCAGCGAAAAAGAGGCGCGGCGCGAAGTTCTGGCCACATTTGAACATGTCGGTTTTCCCGATCCCGAGCGCGCCTATCGGTCCTATCCGTTTGAATTGTCCGGTGGGATGCAACAACGGGCGATGATTGCCATGGCGATGGTGTCCAAACCCGATCTGCTGATTGCGGATGAGCCGACAACAGCGCTGGATGTCACCACGCAGGCGCAGGTTCTGGGGCTGATCAAGGATTTGCAACGCGATACCGGCATGGCGATGATTCTGGTGACACACGATCTGGGCGTGGTGGCCAACATGGCCGAAAAGGTGGTGGTCATGCACAAGGGCCGGGTCATGGAATCCGGTGCGGCCGAGCCGTTGCTGCGCAATCCGGCGCATCCTTACACGCAACAGCTTTTCAATGCGGCCCCGTCTATTCCGGCAACCCCGAAGCTGGCCCCTCCGCTGGCCGAGGACGACCTGATCCTGCAACTGAAATCAGTGGCCAAGACCTACACTTTGCGCGCCTCGTCGATGTGGAAACCGGACATTCTGATCCATGCTTGCCGCGGTGTCGATCTGAAACTGCCGCGTGGCAAAACGCTGGCGATCGTCGGCGAAAGCGGCTCGGGCAAGACCACCGCCGCGCGTATTGCCTTGGGAGCCGAACCGCCGGACGAGGGTGGCGAAGTTCTGTTCTGCTCCGATCCCGGCAGCGAGCCGATTGTGGTTCACAAGATGAACCGAGCGGCACGCATGGCATTCCAGAAACAGGCACAGATAGTGTTTCAGGATCCCTATTCATCGCTTAGCCCGCGGATGCGCATTCAGTCGGCGATGACTGAGCCGCTGGAAATCCACAACATCGGCTCGCGCAGCGAACAACGTGACAAAGCGGCGTCAATGCTGCGTCAGGTCGGCCTGGGTGCGGATATGCTGCAACGCTTTCCGCACGCCTTTTCCGGTGGCCAGCGCCAGCGCCTGTCAATTGCCCGCGCGCTGATGCTGGAGCCGTCGCTTTTGGTATGTGACGAACCGACCTCGGCGCTGGATGTCAGCGTGCAGGACCAGATCCTGACCCTGCTGGAAGAGATCCGCGACGAAATGAATCTCAGCTATCTGTTTATCTCGCACGACCTGGCCGTCGTGGCCCGCATCGCCGACGAGGTGGCGGTGATGCGGCAAGGGTTGGTGGTGGAACAGGCCCCGCCCGACACGTTGTTCTACAATCCCAGACATCCCTATACCAAGGCGCTGATCGCGGCCCAGCCGACACCCGACATAGACCGGCCCATCGACCTGAAGCTGGTGGCGCAGGGTGCCGGAAACCCCGATAGCTGGCCCGAGGCATTTCGGTTTTCCGGAACGTCGATACCGTCATTGACCCAACTGGAACCAGGCCACAAGGTGCGTTGCCATGTATGATTTCCCGCGATCTTTCCT
>Ga0209121_10002814_pt1 | contig 17325 bp, 18 predicted proteins | sample Cruoilmetagenom3_FD_187292 | JGI IMG/M metagenome (GOLD analysis project Ga0209121, IMG submission 187292) | Oil polluted marine microbial communities from Coal Oil Point, Santa Barbara, California, USA - Sample 3 (SPAdes) (version 2) | ecosystem: Environmental > Aquatic > Marine > Oil seeps ... | reverse complement strand
CCCCGCCGATGGGCCCGGCGCGGGGTCACGTGGATTGAGCCGCGCCGCCATCTCTGTTATCCTGCCCCCAATCGCGACCGGGACAACCCGGCGTTCCGAGGCAGAAAACGAGATAGACTATGAAACAACTGATGCTCGCATTGGGGCTCGCGCTCCTGTTCACCCCATCCGTTGCGCCGACCGCGCAGGCCGGTGGCAAGATTGAACGCGCCTGTCTGAAGGCCGATCGCCGGGACGCCACACGGCAGCTGTGCGGCTGCGTTCAGGATGTGGCCGAGGCGGTATTCAACCGCAGCGAAATCACCCGCGTCGCCAAGTATTTCGAAGACCCGCATCTGACCCAGGTGCTGCGCCAGTCCGACCGCAGTTCCGACGAACGGTTCTGGGCGAAATACAAGGAATTCGGTCAATCCGTGCGCATCTATTGCGGCAGCTGACCTAAAGCGTTGTGATCAACCCACGCGAGGCTGCCTCGACCAGATCCAGCGTCTGGTCGAAATCACGTGTGTAATACGGGTCCGGCACGTGGTCGGCGCCCGTTTCCGGCGCATAATCGGTGAACACGCACAGGGGCGTTTGATTGCCCGCCGGGCGCAGGCGCTCCATGTTGCTCAGATTGTCGCCATCCATGCCGATGATCAGGTCAAAATCATCAAAATCCCGCGCCGAGACCTGACGGGCACGCAGGGGCGACAGATCATATCCCCGAGCCCGGGCGGCAGCCTGCATCGGACCATAGGGGGGATCGCCCACATGCCAATCGGATGTGCCCGCGCTGTCGATCTGCACATCCAGCCCCTTGGACAAGGCGGCAAACACCCCCTCGGCAGACGGCGAGCGGCAGATGTTGCCCAGGCAGACGAAAAGCACACGTGTGGTCATGCGGTGATATATCCTCAGAGGTCGGGTTTGCGCCAGAGCATCCTTATGGAATGCCTGCCGCCGCACAGGTCATAAGCGGCAAACAATCCCGCATCGTCCTGACGTGCGCGATGTCCGCGGGCATGGTTTGAACAGGCGTTTCAGCGTCATTCCCCCAGATTTCGTCGCAAAATGCAACAAATCAAGGCCCACCCGCCCCAAAAGAGGGGTTGAACAGCACCGTAAACACGGCGTGAATGGGGGATGCGAGTCGCTTTGATCCCTTTGACCTGTGCCGCGCTTGTGCCGGGTGCCACAGCGGCGCCGGGCCTGTTTAATGCCCCGCCCAGGCACCAAGACGCCAAACGCATCGCCATGGAGACCCTTCGATGAGCAATATCCTGATCCTGACCGGGGCCGGTATTTCCGCCGAAAGCGGGCTGGGCACGTTTCGCGACAAGGACGGGCTGTGGGCACAATATGACCTCGAGGACGTCGCCACGCCTGAGGGATTTCAACGCAACCCGCGCCTGGTGCACAATTTCTATAACGCCCGGCGCGACAATTGCCTGAACGCCACGCCGAACGCCGCGCACAGCGCCCTGGCCCGTTTGCAGGACGGCCACCCCGGCACGGTCACCATCGTCACCCAGAACGTCGATGACCTGCATGAACGCGGCGGCGCGCGGGATGTGATCCACATGCACGGCAGCCTGTTGGGCGCCCTGTGCGCACGCTGTGAAACCCGCTGGCCTGCCCCGCGCGAAATGGGCGCGCTGGACCCCTGCCCCAACTGCAACCTGCCCGCGACCCGACCGGACATCGTCTGGTTCGGCGAAATGCCCTATTGCATGGATGACATTTATGACGTCCTGGCGCACGCGGACCTGTTCGTGGCAATCGGCACCTCGGGCAATGTCTATCCTGCCGCCGGGTTCGTCACCCAAGCCCGGCAAAGCGACATTCCCACGCTGGAGCTGAACCTGGAGCCATCAGACACAATCAGCGCCTTTGACGAGGCCCGGTTTGGCCCAGCCAGCGAGGTGGTGCCTGCGTGGGTCGCAGAATGGGTCGCCGCCTAGGCCCGGAAACGGAAAAACCCGCGCCGATGTCCGGCGCGGGTCTTCGGGGATGACGAGTCCCCTTTCAGCATCTTGACGTGGTCGGCAGTACGGACGCACTTAACAACGAGTAGGTCGGCGGGCCAGTTTTCATCACCTTCGACGACACGGCAAGACGCTTCTTTTCAAGTTATCGGGCAGGCGTGGGACGCAAAATCTTGCCCACCCGACACCCGAAACTCAGTTATCTTTGCCGTGTTGCATGCTGTGGCTTTCATCCATCTGCATCGCGGCCCCTGCGGGCATACGCTGGAGATCGACCGGGATTTCGACGGCCATTTCACCGGCCTTTTCGAACACCAGCGTGACGGACACCGTGTCGCCCTGATGCCACGGCTGGTTCAAGCCCATGAACATGACATGGTCACCACCACGTTGCAGCATGTGGGTGCCACCTGCGGGCAGTGCAAAGCCTTCTTCGACCTCGACCATGCGCATGACGCCCCCATCACCTTTGATATGGGTGTGCAGTTCAACCCGCTTGGAGGCCTCCGAGCGCACCGCGATCAGGCGGTCATCTTCGTCGCCGTGGTTCATTAACTGCATGAAAGCAGCGCCTGCCACGGCGTTCATACCAGCGGCGCGGGCATAGGCGTCTTCGACCATGATCATGCTGCCGGCAAAGGCAGGAATGGCGAAGGACATCGCAGCCGTAGCCGCAAATAGGGTCTTGATTGGGGACATGGGTGTTTCTCCTGGAATCCTGAAGTGGTCTGTTCGCGTCGGGATCAGACCCGCGCGGGAGGACCACGTGCAGAGGGAGAAAGCTCATGTTGTGTGATCGGTGTCGTGACCGTCACGGGGGACATACGGGCCACCAAGCGCGCCTCTGGGGCGACCAGTTGCGGCATCACGAAAGACGCTGCAAACAACTGGGCCGCATCGGGGCAGACATGGGTGGTTTCGATCGGTTGACCATCTGCGCCGACGGAAATCGTGGTCAGCCCGACGCCGGTACAGATCACCATTTCCACGCCCATATCGGGGCCCATATCGGGATTGGTCCCCCGCGCTTGCGCGAAGGAGAAGCTGGTGACGGTCAGGACGAGCGCCAGAACATATGCGACAAATGCGCGGATCATGTGCAAGAGTTAGTCGCCGCGCCCCCACAACGCAAGTGACAAAAAGGCGCGGGCGGAGGTCCGCCTGTTCACGGGTGCGTCAGAGGAAAGGCCCGAGATGGGTCTGCCAGAAACGACAAAAGCCGCCCTGGGCGATCCCAAGGGCGGCCTAAATCGTCGTCGCGAAGGGCTTAGGCGGCTGCCTGAGCTTTCGAGATGTCTTTTTTGATTTTCAGCGCGTTGAGCGACAGTTCGCTGTCCTTGGCTTTTGCCATGAACGCGTCCAGGCCACCGCGGTGGTCGACGGTGCGCAGGGCAGCTGCCGAGATGCGCAGCTTGAACGAACGACCCAGCGTGTCCGACATCAGGGTGACGTCGTTCAGGTTGGGCAGGAACCGGCGGCGGGTGCGGTTCTTGGCGTGGCTTACATTGTTGCCCGACATGGGGCCCTTACCGGTCAGTTCGCAGCGGCGCGACATGGCTCTTTTCCTTGCTCTGCTGGCCGCATTGCTGGGCGATCCCAGGTTCGGCCGGTCAATACAAAAGGCGCCGCTACGGCCGCGCCCTGAATTCCGTTCGGGGTCTTTAGGCGGAATCACTGACACCGTCAACCCGAATCGCATTCTCGCGATGGTATTCGGGGCCTTATATGCCGTGACAGGTTGCACCGGCGCAAGGCGGCGCGTTTTGCCCGCCGCCCTGGGGATATTTTCGCGACCTGAGCGGCTAGTCTTCGCCCAGGAAACCACCCGATTGTCGTTGCCACAGCCCGGCATAGGTCTGCCCTGCTGCCAACAGGTCGTCATGGCTGCCATCTTCGATGACGCGGCCCTGATCCAGCACGATGATCCGGTCCATCTGGGCGATGGTCGACAGGCGGTGGGCAATGGCGATCACGGTCTTGCCCTGCATCATGCCATACAGCGTCTTCTGGATCGCCGCTTCGACTTCGCTGTCCAGCGCGCTGGTGGCTTCGTCCAGCACCAGGATCGGTGCATCCTTCAGCATGACCCGCGCGATGGCGATGCGTTGGCGTTGGCCGCCCGACAGCTTCACGCCGCGTTCGCCGACATGGGCGTTGTATCCACGCCGCCCCTGCGGATCTTCGAGGTCGGCAATGAAATGCTGCGCCTCGGCGCGTTCAGCTGCCGCCTCCATCTGGGACTGGGTCGCGTCGGGGCGGCCATACAGGATGTTGGCGCGCACCGACCGGTGCATCAGCGAACTGTCCTGCGTCACCATGCCGATGGATCCGCGCAGGCTGTCCTGTGTCACCTGCCCCACGTCCTGACCATCAATCAGGATGCGCCCGCTTTCGGCATCGCGAAACCGCAGCAACAGGTTGACCAGCGACGACTTGCCCGCGCCGGACCGACCCACCAGCCCGACCTTTTGCCCGGTCGCAATGGTGATCGACACATGGTCCAGCCCGCCCGCGCCCTTGCCGTAATGGTGGCTGACGTCCTGAAACGTGATTTCGCCCTTGCTGACCTGCAAGGCCTTGGCGTCCGGCACATCCACCAATTCGTGTGGCACGGCGATCGAGCGCAGCCCCTCGCGGATCACGCCCGCATGTTCAAACAGCCGGATCGTCACCCACATGATCCAGCCCGACATGCCGTTCAGGCGGATCGCCAGGGCGGATGCCGCCGCGACCTCGCCCACGCTGACCTGTCCGCGCGTCCACAGCCAGATGGCCGGGCCCAGCACGCCGGTAAGCAACACCCCGTTGATCAGGTTCAGACCCAGGCTGAGTTCCGTCATCAGGCGCAGGAACCGCTGGAACCGCAGGCGCAGACGCTTCATCGCCGACAGGACATAGCGTTCCTCGCCCGCGCCTTGGGCGAACAGTTTCACGCTTTCGATATTGGCATAGGCGTCGACGACACGGCCCGTCACCAGGGACCGCGCATCGGACCATTTCTCCGACGCCACCGCGACGCGCCGCGCGACAAACCGCACATACAGGACATAGGCGATCAGCCACAGGCCCAGCGGCACCGCCAGGCGCACATCGACCTGCCCCAGGATCAGCATCGCCGACAGCACATAGGTCGTGGCGTACCAGATCGCCTCGAAAAACATATAGGTGCTGTCTTCGACCGCCGGGCCCAGCTGCATCACACGGTTCGACAGGCGGCCTGCGAAATCGTTCTGAAAGAAGGACAGCTACTGGCCCAACAGGTGTTTATGCGCCCGCCAACGCACTTGTTCCTGCATGTTGCCCGCCAGGGTCTGTTCCAACAACAGGTGGTTCAACCCGATCATCAGGGGGCGCAAAAACAGGATGAACGCTGCGGCCAGGGCCAGCTCCAGCCCATGCAGGGCCCAGAACCCGGCCGGGTCGGACCCATCCATCAGGTCGATGACGCGGCCCGAGTAGAAAATCACCCCGGTTTCCATCAGGGCAACCACGATGCCGGACAGGGCCATCCAGACCATCCACATGCGGAACGGTCCATAGTGGCTGCGCATAAAGGCCCACAGGGTTGCGGGCGGCGTATCTGACGAATGCGGGGCAAACGGATCAACGAGAGTTTCAAAAAAAGCGAAACATGGCGGCGCTCCTGCGCGCTGAAAAATACGGGAAATGTCGAAAGATCGGGGCTGATGCACAGCCCAACAGGACCGGCTTTAATCGCGGTATATGGTCCTGAATTGATGCATTCGCCAGCTCCTGAGCCTGTTCACCACCAATGGGTAGCGCAGATGTTAGCGCCCGTCAAAGGCGGCAGCCCCGGCTTGCAAAACCTCAGGCCGACCTGTCCGACAGCCGCCCCTCCAGAAACAGGCCCAACCGATGCGAGGTCTGCGGATCACAGCCCGGTGGCGCATCGGTAAAGAAATCGCGGGCCTTTTCGGGGCCGGGCGCGCGGCCCTCGGCGATCAGCCAGTAATCGGGCGCATCGGCATAAAAATCGACGACCAGATCAAGGTCGCGGATCGGATGCAACGCGCGTATGACCACATCACCCTCCTGCCTTGCCCCGGCCCGGCGGGGTGGGATGCCACCGCGCTTGCCGCACGCACGCCCCCTGCGGGGCGGGAGCTGGGTCGGCCACCCCGCTAGAGGCCAGCCAGAAATTCCAGCATATCATCCGCCGCCGCCGAGGGCGTGCGCGCGCCCTGCGCCACATCCGCACCCAGACGGGTCAGCGCCGCGCGGGCCTTGGGGCTGTGCAACGCCGCCAACAGGCGCTGGCGCACCTCTTCTTCGAACCAATGGCGCGCCTGGTCCGCGCGCCGCCCGTCCCAGTGGCCATGGTCGCGGCGCCAGTCGGTCAGGGTCTGCATTTCGGCCCAGGCCGCCTCCAGCCCATCCTGCGTCACGGCGGACACCATCAAGGCCTTTGGGAATCCATCAGGATCCTGCGGCCGTTTGCGCAACAAGCGCAACGCGCCCGCATAGTCGGCACAGGTGCGCATGGCGGTTGGTTTCAACTCGCCATCGGCCTTGTTCACCAGGATCAGGTCGGCAATTTCCATGATGCCGCGCTTGACGCCCTGCAACTCGTCCCCGCCCGCCGGTGCCATCAGCAACAAGAACAGGTCCGACATTTCCGCAACCATCGTCTCGGACTGGCCCACACCGACGGTTTCGATCAGCACCACGTCAAACCCCGCCGCCTCGCACAGCGCCACGGCCTCACGCGTGCGCCGGGCCACGCCGCCCAGTTGCGTCTGTGACGGAGACGGTCGGATGAACGCGTTCTTTTCGCGGCTCAGCGTCTCCATCCGGGTTTTGTCGCCCAGAATGGACCCGCCGGACCGCGCCGAAGATGGGTCCACCGCCAACACGGCCACCCGCAGGCCCTGCGCGATCAAAAGCATGCCGAACGCTTCGATAAAGGTCGACTTGCCCACGCCGGGCGTGCCGGACAGACCAATGCGCAGCGCCTGCCGACCTGCGGGTTTGACCGCCTCCAACAGATCACCCGCCAGCACCCGGTGATCTGCCCGTCCGCTTTCCACCAAGGTGATGGCGCGCGCCAAAGCGCGGCGTTCGCCCGTCATGATACGGCTTGCAAGATCCTGGATGTCCATGATGCCCCCTCAGGCTTTCCCGGTGTTTTGCCCGCCTGCGCGAAGCATGTCCAGTACCCACGCCCACTGGACCCCGGCCCCGCCGCGCCCCATAACGGGGCCATGAAATCCGGCCTGCCCATTGATGACGCAATCGCGCCCCTGCTTGACGCCCTGCGCGCCGAAGGCCGCGCGGTGCTGATGGCCCCGCCCGGTGCGGGCAAAACCACGGTCGTGCCGCTGGCTTTGCTGGACGCGGGGCTGATCACAGGCCGCATCCTGATGTTGGAGCCCCGCCGCCTGGCCGCCCGCGCCGCCGCCGAACGCATGGCCCAGACGCTGGGCGAAAGCGCGGGCCAGACCGTCGGCTATCGCATCCGGGGCGAAGCGAAAGTGTCCAAGGCCACCAGGATCGAGGTCGTCACCGAAGGCATCCTGACCCGCATGTTGCAGTCCGACCCGTCGCTGGACGGCATCGGCGCGGTGATCTTTGACGAATTCCACGAACGATCCCTGAACGCCGATCTGGGGCTGGCTCTGACCTGGGAGGCGCGCGGCGCTTTGCGCGACGATCTTGTTCTGGTGGTCATGTCCGCAACGCTCGACGCCCAGCCAGTCGCGCGGCTGCTGGATGACGCGCCGGTCGTGATCTCCGAAGGTCGGGCCTATCCGGTTGACACGCGCTGGCTGGAGCGGCCCATCGACAAGCGTGCCCGTCTGGAACACGCGGTGGCCGATCTGGTCGCGCAGGCGGTTCGTGAAACCGATGGCGGCGTGCTGGTCTTCCTGCCCGGCGAAGGCGAAATCCGCCGGGTCGAGGCGGCGTTGGCCCTGCCCAAAGACTGCCACATCCGCCCCCTGTACGGCGCCATGCCGTTTGCCGCGCAACGCGCCGCGATTGCGCCCGCGACGTCCGGGCGCAAGGTGGTGCTGGCGACCTCGATCGCCGAAACCTCGCTGACCATTCAGGACGTCCGCGTCGTGGTTGACGCGGGTAAATCACGCCGCGCCCGGTTTGATCCCGGATCGGGCATGTCGCGCCTGGTCACCGAACGCGTGTCGAAAGCCGAAGCCGAACAGCGGCGCGGCCGGGCCGGTCGCGTGGCGCCGGGCACCTGTTACCGGCTCTGGACCAAGGGCGAAGAAGGTGGCTTGCCCGCCTTTCCACCCGCCGAAATTGAGGCCGCCGATCTGACGGGCCTGGCGTTGGAGCTGGCCCTGTGGGGCAGCGCGGACGGAAGCGATCTGGCTTTTCTGACCCCGCCCAATCCGGGTGTCTTGGGCGAGGCGCAGGCTTTGCTGACCCAGCTGGGTGCCTTGGACGCGGGCCGCATCACGGGTCATGGCCGCACGCTGGCTCGCCTGCCGCTGCACCCGCGTCTGGGCCACATGCTGGCCATCGCGGGCCGCCCTGCCGCGACGCTGGCCGCGCTGTTGGCCGAACGCGATCCGCTGCCGTTTTCCGCGCCGGTTGATCTGTCGTTGCGACTGGAAGCCGTGGCCAATCCCGGCGCGTTTGCCAGCCGCCGTCCCTGGCCCCCCAATCGCGGCGTGGTCGAGCGCGTGAAATCCGAAGCCAAACGGCTGGCGCGCATGGTGCCCGGTGACAGTGATCTATCCGTCGCGCAGATGGCCGCGCTGGCCTATCCCGACCGTGTTGGCCTGCGTCGCCCCGGCGATGACCCGCGCTTTGTGATGTCGGGCGGCAAGGGCGCCATGCTGGACGCTGACGACACACTGGCCACCGCCCGGTTGATTGTCGTCACCGACACCGATGGCAACCCGCGCGAGGCGCGCATTCGCCAGGCCGTGCAGATCTCTGAGGCCGAGCTGCGCGCGGTACATGGCGACCAGATCGCCTGGGTCGACACCTGTGAGTGGTCCAAACGCGACAAGCGCGTCATTGCCCGCAGGCAGGAACGCTTTGGCGCCGTCACATTGGATGACCGGATGTGGAAGGACGCGCCCAAGGCGGCCATTGCACGGGCCATGCTGGACGGGGTGCGCGACATGGGGCTGCGCCCCTCGGCGGCGGCGGGGCGGTTCCTGGCGCGGGTCGCGTTGGTCGATGACATGCCGGACATGTCCGAGGCTACGTTGCTGGAGACGCTTGAAGAGTGGCTGCTGCCCTATCTGAAGGGTGTGCGCACCGCCGAGGACTGGAAACGGTTCGACAGTCTTGAAGCGTTGCGCGCCATGCTGGACTGGACCCAGATGCAGCAGTTGGACAAAGCTGCCCCCGCCCATTTCACCACACCAATGGATCGCAAGGTGCCGATTGATTATTCCGGTGAAGCCCCGGAAATCCACGTCCGCTTGCAGGAAATGTTCGGCGTCACGACCCACCCGCGCGTCGGCCGCACGCCGCTGCGCATCACCTTGCTGAACCCAGGGCAAAAAGCGGTACAGACCACCACCGATCTGCCCGCGTTCTGGGCCACGTCCTACGCGGATGTGCGCAAGGACATGCGCGGGCGGTATCCGCGCCACCCCTGGCCCGAAGACCCCTCGCAAGCCGACCCCACATTACGCGCCAAACCGCGAAAAAAGTGACTTTTCGGGGTCAAAACCTGCAATCTCGGGCCTGTTACTTGCAATTTTTGGGATTTTTGCTTAGCTAGGGGCAACAACAAAAAAAGTTTAGTACAGGCGGTTCATATGTCATCTCTTCTCAAACAGGCCTGGTCCGAGGTCGTTCGCCCCATGTGGAAACGTCCCAACCGGTTCCAGGTTGCGGCGCTGTGTTACCGTGGCAAAGGCGAGCGGCGCGAGGTTCTGTTGATCACCTCGCGCGGCACCGGGCGCTGGATCCTGCCCAAAGGCTGGCCGATTGACGGCATGAATGCCGCCGAGGCCGCGATGCAGGAAGCCTGGGAAGAAGCGGGCGTGAAGGACGGCAAGATCGCCGACCAGCCGCTGGGCGAATTCCACTATGTAAAGCACATGGATGACGGTGGCGCCGCGCCCTGTTCAGCAACGGTTTACCCGATCAAGGTCAAGGCGATGGAGGAGAAATTCCCCGAGGCCGATGAGCGGGAGCTGAAATGGGTTCCCGCCGAAGAGGCCGCCGAAATGGTCGATGAGAAAGACCTGCAACAGATGTTGCGTGACTTCTAGGTCGCGGTTGCCGCGTCCCTCTACTGGATTGTTGCGAATCCCGCCTGAACGCTGTAGCGCGGGCCCGTGAACTGTAACGGCTTCACGACGGATTTGTGACATCTGAGCGACGGGGACGGCGGCATGAACGATGGCGACAACAACAACCAGTGGAAAACACTGGACAAAGACCTGAACCGCATCAGCCAATTCGAATACGCAACACAGTATGTGTCGCGCCCCCTGGTGGGTCTGGGCGTTGCCCTGGCCTTTATCGTCATCGCGGCGCTGGGGGCTGGCGTGTTCTTCGGCCAAACGCCGACGTCTTTCGTGGTGATCATGGCTGCCGCGTTCGGCGCCTATATGGCGATCAACATTGGTGCCAACGATGTGGCCAACAACATGGGTCCTGCGGTGGGCGCGAATGCGCTGACCATGGGCGGAGCGATCGTCATCGCGGCGCTGTTTGAAAGCGCGGGCGCGTTGCTGGCGGGGGGCGACGTGGTGTCGACGATTTCCAAGGGCATCATTGATCCGACGGGCATGACCGAAGGGCGCATTTTCATCTGGGCGATGATGGCGGCGCTGATTTCATCGGCGCTGTGGGTGAACCTGGCGACCTGGGTCGGGGCGCCTGTGTCCACGACCCATTCGGTTGTCGGCGGCGTCATGGGCGCGGGCATTGCGGCGGCTGGGTTTGCTGCCGTGAACTGGCCAACCATGGGCAAGATCGCCGCCAGCTGGGTGATTTCTCCGGTGCTGGGCGGGGTTGTTGCCGCCGCTTTCCTGGCTTTCATCAAGGCCAAAATCATTTATCAGGACGACAAGATCGCCGCCGCAAAACGCTGGGTGCCGGTGCTGATCGGCATCATGGCCGCCGCTTTTGGCGCCTATCTGTCGATCAAGGGCCTGAAACGCATCATCAAGATCGACCTGGGCACTGCGTTGTTGATCGGTGCTGCGGCAGGGGCCATCGGCTATGCCATCGCCGCGCCGCTGGTGGCCAAACAGGCGCAAGGGCTTGAGAACCGCACCAAGTCGCTGAAGGTTCTGTTTGCCCTGCCGCTGATCTTTTCTGCGGCCCTGCTGTCCTTTGCCCATGGCGCAAATGACGTGGCGAACGCGGTGGGCCCGCTGGCCGCCATCGTGCACGCCGAACAGTTTGGCGATTTCGCCGCCAAGGTGTCGATCCCGATGTGGGTCATGGTCATTGGCGCCTTTGGGATTTCCTTTGGCCTGGTTCTGTTCGGCCCGAAACTGATCCGTATGGTGGGCAGCCAGATCACCAAACTGAACCCGATGCGCGCCTATTGCGTGGCATTGTCGGCGGCCATCACGGTGATTGTCGCCAGTTGGCTGGGCCTGCCCGTCAGTTCGACCCACATCGCCGTGGGCGGTGTGTTCGGCGTTGGTTTCTACCGCGAGGCGCATATGGAACGCCGGCTGCGCAAATCCGCCGCCAGCCGCCCCGAGGCCAAACGCATCGCGCCGGAAGAACGTCGCCGCCGCAAGCTGGTGCGCCGCTCGCATTTCATGACCATCGTTGCCGCTTGGGTCATCACGGTGCCCGCCGCCGCGCTGATGTCGGCTGTGATCTTTCACCTTTTGAACGCGATCGTCGGCTGAATACCCGGTTCCGCCCGACCGTCAGGCGCTAACGCGCCCTCCTTGTCGGTCGGCGGGCGCCTCGCTGCGCTCGGCGCTCGGTCTGCCACTGGCTAGCGTGGTTTTTGGGGCGATTTGTCAGCGATTTCCTTGCCTTCGGCGAGGATACTTCAGGCAAGAGGAAAAGAGCCAGTGGCGCGCGTCCGAAACCCTGTCGGGTGGATTGACGATCAGGATTTGCGTAAGGCCCTCAAGGCACCGCAGCCGCCGAGCGCAGCGAGGCCACCGAAATCACCGAGCCGGAGGCGAGGCCACGGTCACCCGTTCAATGCACAGCGATACCGCGGGGCAGTCGAGCGGGACTTGTCCCAATCGGAGCGACTCCAGATGAACCTGTCATCATCCAGAAACACCAACCTCCAAGCCACCAGGTCGCCGTTCTGATCCTTCCATGTTTCCTGCACCGGAAACAAATCCAGCCAATCATGCCCCGCCGCAAGGACAGTGTATCGTGCACCTTTTCGGAGGGTTCCTCTGACCTCAACCGGTTCAGAAAAGCGAACATCAATGGTTTTTTGTCCGGAGAAACCCGAAAGATGGCGTAAGTCTTGCTATGCCCGCTTACGTCGCGCTCGGACGGCCATGGGGCCGCCTCAAACTGACGCAATGGGTCGGCGTTGCGCCAACCAGACCCGCACGTGCAATCGCAACCAACCGCATCTTCAAACCCCCAGACACCAGCGCATCACGGCCTTTTGCGCGTGCAGGCGATTTTCAGCCTCGTCAAAGATCACCGATTGCGGGCCGTCCATGACGGCGTTCGTGACCTCTTCTTCGCGGTGGGCAGGCAGGCAGTGCATGAACAACGCGTCACCGCCCGCCTGGGCCATCAGGGCATCATTCACCTGATAGCCGCGCAGTTGGTTGTGGCGCCGTTCGCGGGTGGATTGTGCGTCGTGCATCGACACCCAGGTGTCGGCGACCACCAGATCGGCGCCCTCGACCGCCTTATTTGCGTCGCGTTCGATGTCAATCTTCACGCCCTTGGCGCGGGCCTCGTTGATGAACAGCGCTTCGGGGTCCAGCGCTTCCGGCCCGGTGAAGGTCAGGTCAAAGCCGAACTGTCCGGCCGCCTGGATGAAAGAGGCACAGACGTTGTTGCCGTCCCCGGTCCAGACCACTTTCTTGCCGGCAATCGGTCCGTTGTGTTCCTCGAACGTCAGGATGTCGGCCATGATCTGGCAAGGGTGGGTGCGGTTGGTCAGCCCGTTGATCACCGGCACGGTGGCGTATTCCGCCAGCTCCAACAGAGCGCTTTCCTCGAACGTGCGGATCATGATCAGGTCGACATAGCGCGACAGAACGCGGGCGGTGTCGGCGATGCTTTCGCCATGGCCCAGCTGCATTTCCGAGCCCGACAGGACCAGGGTTTCACCGCCCATCTGGCGCACGCCGACATCAAAGGACACGCGTGTCCGGGTCGACGGTTTTTCGAAAATCAGCGCGACCATGTGGTTTTTCAACGGCGCGTCGGCGTCCGGCGTGCCCTTGGGCAGACCGGCGCGGGCGTCCTTCATAACGCGGGCCTGATCAATCATGCCCCGCAACGCATCAGGGTCGGTTTTGTTGATGTCCAGAAAGTGGTTCATTGCTGTGCCTCCACGGCCTGCGCCGCCTTATCAAGCCGTTCAACGGCTTCGTTAATGTCTTCATCGGTAATCGTCAGAGGCGGCAAAAGCCGCACCACATTGTCGCCGCCGGGCACGGTCAGCACATGGGCGCCGTAGCCCGCGTTGACCACATCCATGTTCACGACCTTGCATTTTAGCCCCAGCATAAGGCCCGCGCCGCGCACCTCGGTGAACACGGTCGGGTGGGTGGCGATCAGGCCTTCCAGCTTCTGGCGCAACAGGCCGGATTTGCGGCTGACCTCGGCCAGGAAATCCGGCGTGGCGATGATTTCCATCACCTTGTTGCCAACCGCACAGGCCAGCGGGTTGCCGCCATAGGTCGTGCCATGCGTGCCTGCAACCATGCCGCTGGCCGCGTTTTCAGTGGCCAGAACCGCGCCCAGGGGAAAGCCGCCGCCAATGCCTTTGGCGACCATCATGATGTCCGGCGTGGCGCCGGACCATTCGTGGGCAAACAGCTTGCCCGTCCGGCCCATGCCGCATTGCACTTCGTCGTAAATCAACAGCGTTCCGGTGTCGTCACACAGCGCGCGAATGGCGCGCAGCGTTTCATCGGGCACCGGGATGATGCCGCCTTCGCCCTGCACCGGCTCCAGGATGATCGCGGCGGTTTTGTCGGTGACGGCGGCCTCCAGCGCCTCCATGTCGCCCAGGGCAAGATGCACAAAACCGGGCAGCAGCGGGCCGAAGCCTTTGGTCAGTTTTTCACCGCCAGCCGCAGCAATCCCAGCCGAGGACCGGCCATGGAAACTGTCATGAAAGCCGATGATTTCGACCCGCTCAGGCGCGCCTTTTTCATACCAGTACTTGCGTGCCATTTTCACCGACAATTCGCAGGCCTCGGTACCTGAGTTGGTGAAAAATACCGTGTCGGCAAAGGTTGCATCAACCAGCGCATCCGCCAGCGCCTGTTGGTTCGGGATCTGATACAGGTTCGAGGTGTGCCACAGCTTGCCCGCCTGTTCGCCCAGCGCGGCGACCAATTCAGGGTTGGCATGACCCAGCGCGTTCACCGCAATGCCCGCACCCAAGTCAAGGTATCGCTCGCCGTCGCGCGTCATCAGCCAGCTGCCTTCGCCCTTTTCAAAGGCCAGGTTGGCGCGATTATAAGTCGGCATAAGCGACGGGATCATGGTCATACTCCGCGTAAAAAGAAGCCTTTGGGTGCCGGATAGGCAGGCTCGTGTCAACATTTTCGAAGGTGGGTGCGCCGGAATGGCGCGATCAAACGGGAAACGAACGTCAGACGGTTTGGCGTCGGCGTCGGTTGGCAGCGGTATGTGCGTGTTTGATCATGCGGGCTGCATAGGGGCGTGGGCGCGGTCTGTCCAGCCATTTTCAGGGGCCACGCGGCAACTACGCCCCAGATTGCCCACACATAGGACCGGAGTTAGGGTTGTATCCGCCGCGCGGGTGATTAGAATAAGCCTCTGGTATTCTTCCGGGCCGCTTGCGCCCGATGTTATGGGAAATGACATGTCCTGGACCGACGAACGCGTTGAGATTCTGAAAAAGATGTGGGGAGAGGGGCAGTCCGCCTCGGTCATCGCCAAAGAACTTGGTGGTGTGACCCGCAACGCGGTGATCGGCAAGGTGCACCGCCTGGGCCTGTCCAACCGCACCGGCGGCGGTGGCGCGACAAAAGCCCCCGCCAAGGAAAAGCCCGCGCCGAAACCGGCGGCGGCCAAGCCCAAGCCCGCGGCCAAAAAGGCCGCCGAGCCCAAGAAGGCCGAGCCGGCGACCGAAGCCGCGGTCCCGGCCCCGGTGAAACCCGCCGTGCATACCCGCAAGGCGATCATTCCCGCAGGCCAGCCCCTGCCGCCGCAGCCATCCGCCAACGAAATCAGCCCGGAGGCCCTGGCCTCGGTGCGCGAGGTCGAAAAAGGTGCCAAGAAGCTGAACTTGATGGAGCTGACCGAACGGACCTGCAAGTGGCCGATTGGCGACCCGGCAACGGACGACTTCTGGTTCTGCGGCCTGCCCGTGCAACAGGGCAAACCGTATTGCGAAGCCCACGTGGGCGTGGCGTTCCAACCGATGTCCTCGCGGCGCGACCGCAAGCGGTAAGTCCCCGCAACAGCAACAACCAAGGAACCCGCCCATTGTGGCGGATTTTTTGGTGTCTCATTCACCCTTCCCCGCCTGCCATGAACCGCCTATACCCGCGCCCATGACCCAAAGCCCGACCAACCCGCCCAACCTCCGCCCCGACCTGGCCCCCAAGGCCCGGATCAGTGAACCCGCCCGCGATGGCCAGCCGAAAATCGGCATGGTCAGCCTGGGCTGTCCCAAGGCGTTGGTGGACAGTGAACGCATCCTGACCCGGCTGCGCGCCGAAGGCTATGCGATCAGCCCCGATTATGCGGGGGCGGACGCGGTGGTGGTGAACACCTGTGGGTTTCTGGACTCAGCCAAGGCCGAAAGCCTGGAAGCCATCGGCGAGGCGCTGAACGAAAACGGTCGCGTCATCGTCACCGGCTGTCTGGGCGCGGAAGAAGATTACATTCGCGGCACCCATCCGTCCGTCTTGGCCGTCACCGGCCCGCATCAATACGAACAGGTGCTGGACGCGGTGCATAAGGCCGTGCCGCCCGCGCCCGACCCGTTTGTTGATCTGTTGCCCGCGACCGGGGTCAGCCTGACGCCGCGCCATTACAGTTATTTGAAGATCTCCGAGGGCTGCAATCACAAGTGCAAGTTCTGCATCATCCCCGATATGCGGGGGCGTTTGGCGTCACGCCCGGCCCATGCCGTGGTGCGCGAGGCCGAGAAGCTGGTGGATGCTGGTGTGCGCGAGTTGCTGGTGATCTCACAAGATACGTCGGCGTATGGCGTGGATATCAAACATGCCGAAGATCGCGGCCACCGCGCCCATATCACCGATCTGGCGCGCGATCTGGGGTCGCTGGGCGCGTGGGTGCGGCTGCACTATGTCTATCCCTATCCGCATGTGCGCCAGCTGATCCCGCTGATGGCGGAAGGGCTGATCCTGCCCTATCTGGACATCCCGTTCCAACACGCCGCGACCTCTGTGCTGAAACGTATGGCGCGCCCGGCGGCGGCGGCAAAAACCCTGGATGAGATTGCGGCCTGGCGGCGCGACTGCCCCGATATCACGCTGCGATCCACGTTTATCGTCGGGTATCCGGGCGAAACCGAGGCCGAGTTTCAGGTGCTGCTGGATTGGATGGATGAGGCGCAACTGGATCGCGTTGGCTGTTTTCAATACGAAAACGTCGCGGGCGCCCGGTCAAATGACCTGCCCGATCACGTCGCCGATGAGGTCAAACAAGACCGCTGGAACCGCTTCATGGAGAAGGCCCAGGCGATTTCCGAGGCGAAGCTGGCGGCGAAGGTCGGCACGCGCATGGATGTGATCGTGGACGATATTGATGCGGACGGCATTGCGACCTGCCGCACCAAGGCGGACGCGCCGGAGATCGACGGGAACCTGTTCATTGATGAGGGCACCGAGGGGCTGTCAGTTGGGGAGATCGTGTCTGTGGAGGTCGATGAGGCGGGGGAGTATGATTTGTGGGGGCGGCTGGACACCTAGCCTTCACCTATCTGAGCCATTTTTTTGGTGAAAAACCATTGCTGAAATACGCGAACTATACACTTCTGTCGGCATTTCTAGTCCTGTCGGCATGCGCCGAAACATCCGTTACGCCGCTCTCGAACAATCAGATCCTGCTGCATACATCAGTCGATTCTGATTGTTCAAAGGCACGGGCCGCAAGCGTGGCCAGCCAGATGGCCGCTATTGAGACTCTGCGGGGGAGTATCCGAAACTCTGTGTATGAGGCTCAGCCCATGCAGTTGAAACGGGTCATTTGTTGAACCGTTCTGGGTATAGGATAGCGAACT
>Ga0209121_10002813_pt1 | contig 17326 bp, 13 predicted proteins | sample Cruoilmetagenom3_FD_187292 | JGI IMG/M metagenome (GOLD analysis project Ga0209121, IMG submission 187292) | Oil polluted marine microbial communities from Coal Oil Point, Santa Barbara, California, USA - Sample 3 (SPAdes) (version 2) | ecosystem: Environmental > Aquatic > Marine > Oil seeps ... | reverse complement strand
AGAGGATTAGAGATGTCTAATAATTTGCAAAACGAGGAGAAAAGTTTATCAAACTTACTTAAGTTTGTATCTCCGGGAACTGTTCTTAAACAGGCATTAGAAATAATTCTCCAGGGAGGCACAGGCGCTTTAATTGTCATAGGAGATACTGAGGAAGTCCTCAAAACCATAGATGGAGGATTTAAGATAGATTGCCCTCTCACGCCAACTGCCCTGGCTGAGTTGGCCAAAATGGACGGAGCTATCATTATATCTAAAGATGTAAAGAGGATTTTATATGCTAACACTCAATTGATTCCTGATTATCTTATCCCTACTAATGAGAGGGGAACTCGTCATAGAGCTGCCGAACGAATGGCTAAGCAAACGAGTTGTCCTGTTATTGCTATCTCCAGAGCTCGAAATACAGTAAGCCTCTACCAGGAAGAGATAAAATATGTGTTAAAAACTTTACCTGAGCTTATAAGTAGAGCCAATCAAGCCTTACAAACTTTGGAAAAACATCGGGTGGTCTTTGATGAGATATTGAAAGAATTAGAGATTTTAGAATTTCGGGATGAAGTAAGGCTATTTAATGCGATAAAGATTATTCAAAGGGGTCAAATGATAAAAAAAATAAAAAGGGAAGTAGATAGGTATATTATAGAATTGGGTGAGGAAGCACGGTTAATAAAGATGCAGCTAAAAGAGGTAGCAGGAGACACACTAGATGAAGTTATGCAGACAATACAAGATTATGCCAGAAGAGATTACAAAAAAGTCTGTTTGGAATTAGAAGATATAGAGATGAACGAACTTTTGGAGCCGATTAATATTGTGCGTATTTTGGGATACGAGGTAAAACCTGAGAGTTTAGATTTACTTGTCTTTCCTCGGGGATATCGAGTTCTCTCAAAAATTCCTCGCCTGCCCGGTGTTGTAATAAAAAATGTGACAAAAGCATTAGGAGATTTACCTAATATTGTAAACGCTAATCCAAGCCAGTTGATGAAAATCAGTGAAGTAGGTGAAAAAAGAGCGTATATGATTAGAAAAGAATTACAAAGATTAAAAGATAAAGTGTTGATAGAGAAATCTTGACTTATTGAAAAATAGGAGATAAAAAATTATGAAAATAAAAAGATCATTATCTATTATATTAGTTGGTATCGCATGTTATGGAGTAGCAAAAAAATTAGGCTTTAACCCCTTAATACCTACTATAGTAGGAGGAGGGATAGTTACTTTAATAGTTATTGTTGAGCAAAGACTTAGCCAAATTTCTGTAAGAAAATTGATAATTGGAGGAGTAGGTTTTGGGGGAGGAGCTCTTGTGGGTACTCTCATAGCTTACCCTCTTTTATTAATCCCTTTTTTGAAGCCTTTTTCACCTTTTCTTCTCTTTTTGATTAATATAATATTTGCCTGTGTAGGACTTACAGTTTTTCTTAAAAGAGACGAGGATATAACCAATTTTATTGCCCACATCAGCGGCAAAAAATCTTATATTGAAGAGAAAAAATATAAGATTCTGGATACTTCGGTGATAATTGATGGGAGAATAGCTGACCTTTGTGAAAATGGTTTTATTGAAGGAACCTTAGTTATTCCCCGTTTTGTTCTCGCAGAACTTCAACAAATTGCTGATTCCTCTTCCTCCACCAAGCGAACCCGGGGTAGAAGAGGATTAGATATGGTAAAAAAACTTCAAGACCAGGAGACTATTCCTGTAGAAATTCTGGATAAGGATTTTCCTACAGTCAAAGAGGTAGATACAAAACTTATTCACTTAGCTGAATCAATGGGAGGAGAGATAGTTACCAATGACCATAACTTGAAAAAAGTAGCTAAAATTCAGGATGTGAAAGTTTTAAATATAAATGAGATAGCTACAGCTCTTAAACCTATTCTTCTACCAGGAGAAAGTTTAGAGATTAACATTCTTAAGGAAGGAGAAAACCCCAATCAGGGGATAGCCTACCTTGAGGATGGAACCATGGTAGTGGTAGAGGGAGGAAAAAACTATATTGGCAAAAGAACGGAGGTTTCTGTTACTTCTGTTCTTCAAACTACAACAGGAAAGATGATATTCACAGAAATAAAAAAAGATGAAGTAAACCCCGTTAGAAGCTTATCTAACAGGGTAAATAAAAAAAAGACGAAAAAAAGGGATAAGAGAGAAAAACATAGTGAGAGTTGAAGCTATTATTGTAGCTGCTGGAAAAGGAGAGAGATTCAATAAAGACCGACATAAGCAATTCTATCCTTTAAGAGGGAAGCCTATACTCTGGTGGACGGTAAGGAGATTTGAAGAATGCAGGGTGATAGATAAAATTATTGTAGTTATTCCACAAGGAATGAAAGATTATGCAGAAAAAATCGCTCTCTTTTTTGAATGTGAGAAAATAAAAGAATTGGTAGAAGGAGGTGAGGAGAGGGAGGATTCTGTCTTTCAAGGTTTAAAAACAGTAGAGGAAGATACAGACATTGTAGTTATCCATGATGGGGTGCGCCCTTTGATTTCTCACCATCTTATAGAAAAAGTTATCCAGGAGACAGAGAAAGAGGGAGCGGTAAGCTTAGGTATCCCTGTTAAAGAGACAATTAAAAGGGTTAACAAGGATAATATAGTAGTTAAAACCATAGAGAGAGAAAATCTCTATTCTATTCAGACTCCACAGGGGTTTAAAAGAGATATAATCTGGGAAGCTCATATGAAAAAGGGAGATTCAAAGAAAAAAACGGATGATGACGCCCTGTTAGTAGAAAGATTAGGGAAAAGGGTGAGAATAATTCCTGGAGATGAAAGAAATATCAAAATTACCACTCAGCAGGATTTAAAACTGGCGGAGTTTTTTCTGAAAGAGATAAATAGATGCGTGTAGGAATAGGCTACGATGTGCATCCTCTAATAAAAGGGAGAAGGTTAATCGTTGGAGGAGTCAATATTCCCTATAAAATGGGTTTATATGGACATTCTGATGCTGATGTCCTTGCTCACAGTGTAGGAGATGCTCTTTTAGGAGCGGCAGGAAAAAGAGATATTGGTTTTTTCTTTCCTGATAACGATATCAAATATAAAGGAATTTCAAGTTTGAGTTTATTAAAGGAGATCTTGAAGATTATCAGAAAAGATAGATTCAGGATAAACAATATAGATGCTACTCTTGTAGCAGAGGAACCAAAACTCTCTTCCTATATACATCAGATGAAAAAAAATATCACTCAAATTCTGCAAATAAAACTGGAACAGATGGGGATTAAAGCCACAACTTCGGAAGGACTTGGATTCCTGGGAGAGAAAAAGGGGATTGCCTGCTGGGCAGTAGCAAGTTTAGTAAGCGAAGAAAAAAATGTCTCTTAAAGTATATAACACGTTAACGAGAAGAAAAGAGAAATTTATTCCCTTAGATAGAAACTGCGTTAAGATATATGTGTGCGGAGTAACTCTTTATGACCAGATGCATTTAGGACATGCCAGAGCAGCGGTTGTCTTTGATGTAATCAGACGTTATCTGGAATACAAGGAGTACAGGGTAAAATATGTGACCAACTTTACCGATGTAGATGACAAAATGATTAATAGAGCCGAAGTTTTAGGAACATCCATTTTTGATTTAGCAGAAAAATTTATAAAGGAATACTTCGCACAGGTAGAACTTTTGAGCGTGAAAAAAGCAGATTATTATCCTCGTGCTACTGAGAATGTAAAGGAGATACTAAAATTAATTAAACAATTAGAGAATAACGGCTTTGCTTACAGTAGAGACGGAGATGTTTTCTTCCGAGTGAGGAAATTTCCCTCATATGGAAAACTCTCTCATCAAAGCCTTAAAGACCTTTCAGTAGGGGCAAGAGTGGAAGAAAACGAGAAAAAAGAAGACCCCCTAGATTTTGCTTTATGGAAGAAGAGAAAGGATAAAGAGCCTTTCTGGGGTAGCCCCTGGGGGGAAGGAAGGCCTGGTTGGCATATAGAGTGCTCAGCTATGGCAATGAAATATTTAGGGGAAAGTATAGACATTCATGGGGGAGGAAATGATCTTATTTTTCCCCATCATGAAAATGAAATTGCTCAATCAGAAGGAGCTACAGGGAAAGAGTTTGCTAAATACTGGCTGCATAACGGATTGCTTAATATGGGAAAACAGAAGATGTCCAAATCTATCGGTAATGTCTTCACCTTATCCGATGCTCTTAAAAAATATGATGGGGAGGCAATAAGGTACTTTTTACTCTCCGCCCATTACAGAAGTCCTTTGAGCTACGAAGAGAATAGCTTAAGAAAAGCTGCCTCTTCTCTAAAAAGGGTCTATAATACTCTACAAAAGATAGAGAGAATAGAAAAAAGGGTTGAAAAACCTTCCCTCGCTAAAACTAAATCAGAAAAAGAGGCAAGCGAGCTTTCTCTTTACCTTAAAGAGGTAGAAGAAAAATTTATCTCATCTATGGATGATGATTTTGATACTCCTCTTGCTCTATCTCTTATCTTTGAGGGAATCAAAAGAGCGAATTTACTTCTCAATAAGGCAGATTCTTTAGACAACTCTTCTTACCAGCTTCTTTTGAGGACAAAGGAAAAAATTAAGGAGATGGGGAAAGTATTAGGACTTTTCCAGGAAGAAAAAAGAGAAGATCTGCAGGGAAAAGAAAAAGATTTAATAAAAATTTTACTGAATGTAAGAAATGAGCTGAGGAAGGAAAAAAACTGGGCCTTAGCCGACAAAATAAGAGAAAAACTGGGTGATCTGGGAATTGAATTAGAAGACGAAGAAACAAGGACTGTATGGAAGATAAAAAAATAAAAATTAGGCTGGCGTAGCTCAACTGGTAGAGCAGATGATTTGTAATCATCAGGTCGGGGGTTCAAATCCCTTCGCCAGCTCCAGACTTAAGGAAAGACAGGATTAAGAATTGAGAAATAAGAATTAAGGACTACGGATAATGCAAAAGTTTATTTACAATAAGGGGTAACTTTTCTAAAGCTGAGCTCACTTTTGAGGGGTGGGAAGTTCCTCCTTGAGCAAAGTCCCATCTTCCTCCGCCGTTTCCGCCGGCAAGAGAGGTTACTTCTTTTATTATCTGGTTTGCAGGAAGGCTTTTCTGAGTGGAGGCAGCTACCAGAAAGGCTTTATTTTCACCAATAGAGGCTAAGACTACTATTCCTTCTTCTAATCTGCTTTTTATCTTTTCTGCTCCCTCTCTAAGGACCTCTGAAGATATATTCTCCCATCTTTCTCCTATCACTCTTATTTTACCAATTTGAGGAGCTTTCTTTATTAACCCATCTATATGAGAGTCTATAAACCTTCTCTGCCACTTTTTTAACTTTTCTTCCTTTTCTTGTAACTCTTTCTCCATCTCTTCTATATAAGGTAATATCTTATCTTCGGGAACATTTAATTTAGATGAGACCCTCTCTAAAAGAGTTTCTTTCTTCTCCATCCGTCTCAGAGCTCTCTCGCCTGTAAGAGCCTCTATCCTTCTTATCCCTGAAGCAATAGATGATTCATTTAATATTATTATTAAACCTATTTCTCCTGTTCGGGAAAGATGAGTTCCTCCGCAGACCTCCATGCTGAAATCTCCGATATTTACTACACGCACCTTCTCCTTATATCTTTCTTCAAAAAGGGCTATAGCCCCTCTCTGCTTTGCCTCATCCAATCCCATCTCCTCTATATTTACAGGAAGGTTCTCTCTCACTTTTTCATTAAGCAAAGAAGAGATTTTCTCAAGTTCTTCTTTATTTATAGATGAGAAATAGGTAAAATCGAAGCGAAGTCTATCCTCATCCACTAAAGAGCCGCTCTGTTTAACAGTTTCTCCTAAAACCTCTCTTAAACTTGCCTGCAAAAGATGCGTTGTTGTATGAGCTCGACAGATACCTTCTCTTCTTTTTTTATCAACTTCAACTATTACTTCGTCTCTCTCTTTAAGTTTTCCTTTAAGCACTTTAACGTAATGGACAATTACTTTCTCATCTATCTTTTGCGTATCCACTACTTTAGATTGAGAAGTAGAATTAAATATTTTGCCGCTGTCCCCTACCTGGCCTCCCCTTTCGGGATAAAAGGGTGTAGAGGTTAAAATGAGTTTTCCCTCTTCTCCTTCTTTTATCTCACTTACCAACCTCTCTCCTTTAATAATCCCCTCAATGGTTGTCTTTAGCTTTAGCTTTTCATACTCTTTAAATTTTACCTCTATCTTCACTTTTGCTTCGTTGTCTACGTGCACTCTATCATATATGCCTTCTAACGTTACTCCTATTTTTTCTTTAAATTTTTTTCTCCCTCTTTCTCTCTGTTCAGCTAAAAATTTCTCACTTGCTCGTTTATCTATATTCAACCCTTCTTCTTCGGCTATCTCCTCTGTCAGTTCCATAGGAAAACCATAAGTATCGTATAATTTGAATACATCCTCAGGAAGGATAAGCTTATCTCCACTCCTCTTTAAGTCTTCTATCAATTCTTGTAGTATTTCTATCCCTCGAGTTAAAGTAGCTTGAAAATTTTCCTCTTCTCCTTTAATTATTCTCATTATCTCTTCTTTTTCTCTTTCTAAATGAGAATAAGGCTCTTTCATCATTTTTGTTATTATGGGGACTCCTTTGTGGAGGAAAGGTTCCTCCAATCCCAGCTTTCTTCCATATCTAAAAGCACGTCTAAGAATTCTCCTTACTACATAACCCCTTCCGGTATTTGAGGGTAAAATCCTCTCTCCCAAAAGAAAGGTAAGAGCCCGCAGATGGTCACAGATAACTCTAAAGGATTTCTCTTCTTCTATTTTTGAAGAAGAAAGATTTTTTAACCAATCCATAAGGGGACGGAAAAGGTCAGTAGAATAATCATCGCTTACATTTTGCAGGATAGAGGTTATCCTTTCCAACCCCATTCCTGTATCAATATTTTTTGAAGGCAGAGGAGAAAGTCTTCCCTCCTCATCCCTATTAAATTGCATAAATACTAAATTCCAGATCTCAACCCATCGTTGACAATCACAGCCAGGCTCACAATTTTTCCTTCCGCAACCGAATTTTTCCCCTCTATCCAAAAATATTTCTGTATCCGGACCGCAGGGACCCACCTCGGCTAAAGACCAGAAATTCTCCTTCTTACCCTTTCTTACTATCTTTGAAGAGGGAATACCTATCTTCTTCCATATCCCATAAGTCTCTTCATCATCCTCAAATATAGTGACCCATACTCTTTCTCCTGGAAGCTTCAACTCTTTTGTTATAAATTCCCATCCCCATTGACAAGCCTCTTCTTTAAAATAATCGCCAAAAGAGAAGTTGCCTAACATCTCAAAAAGAGTATGATGATAAGAAGTCTCCCCTACCCTCTCTAAATCATTTGTGCGAAAACATACCTGGCAAGAGGATAACCGGGTAGCCGGGGGTCTGCTTTTTCCTAAAAAAAATTTTTTAAAGGGAACCATCCCCGCAATGGTAAAAAGTAATTCCGGGTCATCTATAGATAAAGATGCAGAAGGTTGAATAAGATGACCTCTCTGCTTAAAAAAATCGAGAAATCTTCTTCTAATCTCATTACTTTCCATTTTTGCTCTTCCTTATTACTCCAACGCCTCCTTCAAAGCAGCTATGGCTACCTCCAACTGTTTTTCACTCGGCTCTTTTGTAGTCATTTTTTGAAGCCATAATCCGGGTGCCATTAAAATTTTAGCGATTTTGCTCTCTCTCTTTTTTCCGGATAGTTTTATTAGCTCGTAAGATATACCAGCAATCAAGGGAATGAATAAAAACCTTACCAATCTGTCAGCTAAAGTATGCGGCCTACCAAGAAACATAAAAACAATAATACTTACTATCATCACAATTAAGAGAAAACTTGTCCCGCATCGAGGATGGAGAGTAGAATATTTTTTTGCGTTTACAGGTAGTAAATCATCACCTGCCTCAAGAGTATAGATACTTTTATGCTCTGCTCCATGATATTCGAATATTCTTCTCATCTCTCCCCAGAGTGTAATCACCCGGATATAGATTAAAAAAATAGCTATCCTTATTATTCCGTCTACAAGATTAAATAGAAATCCTCCTTTAATATTCAAAAAACTGGTTACCATTAAAGGAAGATAAAAGAATAGAAGAAAAGCTAAGATAAAAGCTAAAATAACCGTAGCTATTAACCATAAACTGCTAAACATCCCTTTTTTCTCTTTTTTCTCTACAGAAGGAGCTTCCTCTTCTATAGCTTCTTCTGCGGAGAAAGTTAAAGCTTTTATTCCAATATACAATGTTTCCCCTAAAGCCACAACTCCCCTGATAATGGGAAGATTAAGCAACTTGAACCTTTTACTAAGAGAAATATAGCGATTTTTCTTAACCACTATTTCTCCATTACTTTTTCTGACAGCAATGGTAATATATTCTGGAGAACGCATCATTACTCCCTCTATAACAGCCTGTCCTCCAACATCTACATTTTTTTTCAGCATTTTACATTGTCCGTAAGGGGTCTACATCTACTGTTGTCTTAATTCCCTTAAAATGGGTAAATAAAGATTTTAACTCTTTCTCCAAAATTTTTCTCATCCGGGATAAGCTTTCATCTCTTAAAATTAAATGGTAACGATACTTTCCTTTAATTTTACTAAAAGGGCAAGGTGAAGGACCTAAAAATCCTAAGTTTTCTTTCTCCAATTTTTCTTTAATCGTTTTCCCTGCCTCCTCTACCCTGCTTTTTATTTTTCCCTCCAGCGAAATTCTTATCCAGTGCAGGTAAGGTGGATAGCTTAGCTCTTTTCTTATTCTTGCCTCCTCATTATAAAAATCTTCTTCTTTTCCTTCTTTAAATGCTTTTAAAGCATAATGAGAGGGATTATAAGTTTGAATGATAATTTTTCCTTCCTCTTTAATATAGCTTTTAATTCTGGTAAGAAGCTGAAAGAGATGTTCACCCGCTCTGAAATCGGGCAAATTCAATAAAGTGTCAGCGAGGATAACCCCTACTAAATCTATTCTTTTTAAAATCCTCTCTTTAATCACCAACTGTGTTCCCACCAGTATGTCAATTTTTTCATCTTCCAGGTTCTGTAACAATTTTTTATAAGCTGAGGAAGAATTAATGGTATCTGTATCCACTCGTTGCATCCGAGCTGTTTGAAATCTTTTTCTCACCTCTTTTTCTATCCGCTGCGTTCCTGCTCCTATTCTTTGAAGTTCCCTCCCTTTGCAAGAAGGACATATCTGGGGGACTCTCATTTGGTAATTACAATAGTGACAGATTAAATCATTCCTCAAGTGAAAAGTAAGGCCTATATTACAGTTAGGGCATCTAATAACTTCTCCGCATTCTCTACAAAGAACAAAGTTAGCAAAACCTCGTTTATTCAAAAAAAGGAGCACAAGTCTATTTTTATTTAAATTTTCTTTAATTCTCTCTTCCAAAAGGAAGGAGAAAATTTTATTTTTCTCCTTACGGAGGTCTACAATCTCTACTGGAGAGGAGTGCTTATTATTTCCAGAAAGCTCAATTAATCCATAATTCCTCTTTTTCACATTGTGCCAGGATTCCAAAGAGGGACTTTGAGTAGTTAAAATCACAGGGAATTTCTCTATCTCCCCTCTTTTCATGGCTACTTCCCGAACATGGTAACGAGGGGTTTCTATCTGTTTATAAGAGGTGTTTTCTTCTTCTTCAATTATAACTAAACCTATTTGAGGGAAAGGAGCAAATACAAGAGAGCGGGTTCCTATAGCTAAATTTACCTCCTCCTCTCTCATTTTCAACCATTGATTATACTTTTCTTTAAGGGAAAGTCTGCTGTGGAAAATGGCTGTTTCGCGGGGGTAATAATACTGAATTGCTCTCTTTAAAAAAGGTATATAACTAATTTCAGGGACAATAAGAATGATATCCTTTCCTTCTTTTATTGCTCTCTTTATTAATAAAAGATAAAAAGATATCTTCTCCTTATTATTCTTTGGTCTAAATAAAAAGTCTCCCCCTTCTCTCACCAGAGAAACAGCTTCATTATATTGGGCATTGGTAAAAAACAGAAAAGAGCTATCTCTTTTTGCCTTTTTTCCTTTATCAATCTTTAAGCCGGGTTGAACAGGAAGCATAAAATGGAGAGTCTGCCCTAAAGAGCAGTAATAATACTTACTTATCCATTCCCCTAATCGAAGAAGATCAGCACCTAAAGGCGGAGAATTATCTATTTTAATTATCTCTTTTAAACTCTTCCTTACTTTCTCTTTTCTTACCTCTTCTATTACAAAGGCAGTTAAGTTTTTTCTTTTAAAAGGAACAACTACTCTTTTACCTATCTTGATTCTATCTGTAAGTTCGGGGGGGACTTTATAATAAAAAAACTGATTTAAAGGGAGATTCAAAGCTGCCTTAATATACTTCACCCTTCCACCTTCAGATGCAATTCTTTAAGCTGCTCTCCATCTACAGAACAGGGAGCCTGGGTTAAAAGACAAACCGCTTTCTGAGTCTTAGGAAAAGGGATAACCTCTCTTATAGATTTTTCTCCGGCTAATATCATCGTTAAGCGGTCCAGGCCTAAAGCAATTCCTCCATGGGGAGGAGCTCCAAAAGAGAGAGCTTCAAGGAGAAAACCAAATTTTTCCCTTGCTTGAAGAGGGTCTATCCCTAAAATTTCAAGAACCCTCTCCTGAATTCCTCTTCTGTGAATCCTTATGCTTCCTCCTCCAACTTCTTCCCCATCCATAACAAGGTCGTAAGAGCGAGCCTTCACTTTCTCGGGACTTTCTTCCAGTAATGGTAAATCTTCCTCCCTGGGTGAGGTAAAGGGGTGATGACAGGGAACTAATTTTCCCTCTTTATCGTATTCAAATAAAGGAAAATCCACAATCCACACTAATTTATGAGTCCCCTCAGGGATAAGATGAAACTTTTTTGCTAAATAGAGGCGAGTATGGGATAAAGCCTCAGCTGCTACTCTTCTTTCATCGGCTACAAAAAAGAGAGTATCCCCTTCTTCGCCTCCCATATACTCTATTATTTTTAAAAGCTCAGATTTGCTAAAGAACTTATTTAGTGGAGATTTTATTTTTTCTTTTGAAGCAAGAATAATCCAGCTCAGTCCTTTAGCTCCATAGGGGACTATCTCCGCGGTTAATTTCTCTATATCATTTCGGGAAAGAGAACTTCCCCGGGGAACCCTCAGCCCTTTAACTTCTCCTCCCCCCTCTAAAGCCTTGCGAAATACCCCAAATTTACAGGAATTAACCAGATGTGATATACTCTTTAACTCCAATCCAAATCTAATGTCGGGTTTATCACTGCCATATCGACTCATTGCTTCTTCGTAGCTAAAACGGGGGAAGGGAGTTTTAAGAGATGTTCCTAAAACCTGGTTAAATATAGAGGCGAACATTTCTTCAATAAGATTATATATATTCTCCTCTTCTACAAAAGAGAGCTCTATATCTATTTGAGTGTGTTCTGGCTGTCTATCCGCTCTCAAATCTTCATCTCGAAAACATCTAACTATCTGAAAATATTGATCAAAACCGGCTACCATAAGAAGTTGTTTAAACAACTGAGGAGATTGAGGAAGAGCATAAAATTCCCCTGGATTTAGCCTTGAGGGAACCAGATAATCTCTTGCTCCTTCGGGGGTACTTCGAGTAAGAAAAGGAGTCTCTATCTCCGTAAATCCCTTTTTATGAAGAAAATCCCGCACCTGTTTACTTATCTTATATCTTAAATAGATATTCCTTTGCATAACCGGTCTTCGCAGGTCTAAATATCTATATCTTAACCTTACTTCTTCATTCGTATCTATCTTATCCTCTATAGGAAAGGGGAGGGGTTGAGAAGTATTCAATATTTCTAACTCTTCTACTATCACTTCTATTTTACCTGTTTTCAGTTTTGGATTTATTAAATTCTCCTCCCGTTCCTTTACCTTCCCTTTTGCAGCAATTACCCATCCTTCTCTTGTAGAATGAGCCTGGGTATGACTCTCTTTATCTATTTCCGGATTCAATACTAACTGGATAATTCCCGATTTATCTTCTAAATCGATAAAAATTAATCCTCCATGGTCGCGTCTTTTTTTTATCCAACCAGCCAAGATAACCTCTTTATCTGTATCTTTTTCGCTTAAGAGACCACACATAGAGGTTCGTCTTAATCGCAATTTCTACTCCTTCCTAATTGAGAATTTAGATTCTGGCTAAACTCCTCCAACTTTTTCCACTCTATCTCTCTTTGTTTACCCGATTCCATATCCTTCAGAATTAATTTTTCCTTATTAACCTCTTCTTCACCTATAATTATTGCCCAACGGACTTCTTTCCTGTTGGCCAATCTTAACTGAGAAGAGAGACTATTCCTCGAAAAACTCATAAATGCCTTTATACCTTTAGACCGAAGCAGATTAACTAAATAATAGCCCATTTTCTGGCTCTCTTCACCTACGGTAATTACATAGATGGCAGGAGAATTTTTAGGAAAAAATTCCATTCCCTCCTTTTCGAGAGCGACTAACAATCTCTCTACTCCTATAGAAAAACCTATACCGGGAGTAGAGGGACCTCCCAGCTCTTCCACTAAATCATCATACCTTCCTCCTCCGCAAATGGCATTTTGAGCTTCTAACGAGGGAATGCTGATTTCAAACGTAGTTCGTGTATAATAATCGAGGCCTCTTACCAGATGGGGGTTAAGATTGAACTTTATCCCGATATCCTCTAAACCCATTTTCACTCTTTCAAAATGAATCTGACAACTTTCACATAAGTGGTCTCTTAAGAGAGGTGCCTTTTCTATCACCTTTTGGCAGCCCTCTTCTTTACAATCTAAAATACGTAAAATATTATATTCATACCGTTTTTGGCAAACAGAACAGAGAGAACCCATATTCCTTTTGAGATACTCTTTCAATATCTTTTCATACTCGGGTCTACATTTTTTACACCCGATGCTGTTAAGCTGAACATTGAAATTGGCCAATCCTAATCTTTTAAAAAATTGGCACACCATCTCTATAATTTCTACATCCAATTGAGGAGCTGCTTCTCCTAAAACTTCTACTCCTATCTGCCGAAACTCCCGAAGTCTACCTGCTTGTGGTCTTTCGTATCTAAACATAGGTCCAATGTAATAGACTCTCCAGTCTCCACGTTTTTCATATAATCTATGTTGAATGTAAGCTCTGGCGACAGAAGCTGTAGCTTCTGGACGAAGAGATAAGCTTCGTCCTTTTTTATCATTAAAAATGTACATCTGCTTACCAACATCTGTCTCTTTGCCCACGCTCCGTAAGAAAAGCTCTGCGTTTTCGAAAGTAGGAACTCTTATCTCTTCATATCCATATAAATGAAAGAGAGAAGAGGCTTCTTTTTCCATCCATTGATATTTGGGGCTCTGATAAGGAAGTATATCTTCCACCCCTCGAGGTGTATGAATCATCATCTCATCACTTCTGATACTTATACACTGCTTCTAAGTGTTCTTCATAAGTTTTGCTAAATTTATGACTGCCGTCACCCTTAGCTACAAAATAAAGATAGTCTACATCTGCAGGATGTAATGCAGTATAAATGCTATCTTTCCCGGGATTACAGATAGGACCAGGAGGAAGTCCATGATAAAGATAAGTATTGTAAAAAGAAGGGGTTCGGAGTTCACTGCGAGTCAATCTTATCCGAAAACTACCTAAGGCATACTTTATTGTAGGGTCTGCTCGGAGTCTCATACCCTTTTTCAGGCGATTATAAAATACAGCGGCAATAATAGGTTTTTCTGAAGAAAGTTGAGCTTCCTTTTCGATAATTGAGGCCATAATTACTACATCTTTCAAAGAAAAATTATTCTTCTCTTTCAGTTTTTGATAGGGAAGAAAAATCATTTCCTTAAATCTGAAAACAAACTTTTTTACTACTTCCTCAGGGTTCCCTCCTCTGGTAAAATAGTAGGTATCCGGATAAAGATATCCCTCTAAATCAGATTCAGGCAAAAAAGATTCCTTTTTAAAAATAGAAGAAGGGTTATCTACGATAGCTAAAAATGCACCTTTTTCTACAATTCCTTTTTCCCCTAAAATATCCGTGATATCCCATTTGGTTAATCCTTCGGGAATGGTAACGCGATAGGTCTTTACCTTGCCTTTCTTTAATTTATCTAAAATTTCGAACATAGTGGAAGAAGAAAATTCGTAACTCCCTGCTTTAAAACTCTTTTCTAAACCTAAAATTTTGGAAAGAAGTAAAAATAAGATTTTACTTTTTATAAGCTTTTTTTGAGATAGAGTTTGAGCAATCTGAAAAGAATCCTTTCCTTTGGGAATAACTACAACTACCCCTTCCTGGTTATTGTAGGAAGGTAAAAAGAGAGAAGAGATGAGCATAACTATCAAAAAAAATATACCTACTACTATTAAGTTTTTCCACCATAATTTTCTGAAAACCATGTTTAAGCCTTTTGGGAATCAAGGTAAGTTTGTAAAATTACAGCTGCCGCTATCTTATCTTCACTCTTTTTTCGTTTAGAAAGAGTAGCTTTTGCTTCTTTTAATATTTTTTTCGCTGTTACCGTAGATAGCCTCTCATCAACTAAAATTAAAGGTATATCTATCTTTAAAGAAAGGTATTTTACAAATTCTCGCACTTTTCTTGCCTGGAATCCTTCTTCTCCTTCCATAGTTTTAGGTAGACCTACCACTATTTTCTCTGCTTTATACTTAAAAGCTAATTCTTTAATCTGCTCTATAGCTTTCTCTGGAAATAATTTATTCCATCTTATCCGACCCACTCCTTGAGCTATAACCTCCAAAGGATCGCTTACAGCTACTCCTATGTTTCTATCTCCCACATCTAAACATAAAATATGCATTTTCTTAATATTTCACTTTTCAGAAGTATTTTCTACCATGTATAATATTCGGTTGCAATTCTCACAATATACAACCTCTTCTCTCCTCTTAATCTTGCCCATTAAAGAAGGAGAAACTTTTACATTACATCCTTCACATACTCCTTCTTTCACAGGAAGAACAACCGCTCCCTTCTTAACTTTATATAACTGTGTATATTGCTTTAATAAAACAGAATCTAATTGAGGAGTTAACTTTATTCGCTCATTTCTTAAATCTTCTTTCTCCCGAGCAATGTTTTCTAAATCTATTGCTAAAACATTCTTCTCTCTTTTCAGATTTTCTTTCTCTTCTTCTCTCCTTTTTTTAAAAGAAGGAAAATCACCAGTCTCTTCTTCCTCTTTTTCCATCAGTTCCAACAGAATATCCTCTATTTCAGTCTTATTTTTTTTAGCCTGGTTAATCTCCTTTTCTAAAGCAGCGAACTCCTCTTGCGATTTAACTTTGTATTTCTCCTCTTCATATTTAGATAAAAGCAGGTCAATCTCTTCTATTTCTCTCTCTTTTTTCCTTCTCTCCTTTTTGGTCTGTTTTAGTTCCTCTTCTCTGGAAATTAGCTCCTCTTCCAGTTTTTTTGCCTTTTTTATTAGTTCTTCAATCTGCTGGGAAAATTCGTTCTTTTTCTTCTCTTTTTTGCTTATCTCTATATCTAAAAGCTGCAATTTAATGAGTAGAGACAAGTCTTTATTCACCAAATACTCTCCTTTTTGGTCTCCTGGGGCGCTGCTTTTTGGGTTTTATTTTTAAAATGATTTGTGGAATCTGGTGCGGGGTGATGGATTTGAACCAACGACCTCTTGCTTGTAAGGCAAGCGCTCTCCCACTGAGCTAACCCCGCATGCCCCCAGGGAGAATTGAACTCCCGTTGCCGCCTTGAAAGAGCGGTGTCCTAACCACTAGACGATGGGGGCAATGAGCCGTGCAGGATTCGAACCTGCGACCCTCGCCTTAAAAGGGCGATGCTCTACCAGCTGAGCTAACGGCCCAAAGTTTTAATAGATATATCATAAGAATATAATCTGTCAACTCTCTCTTGTCAACCAGTTCACTGATTTACATTCTATATTATACATATTGTTTAAATTTTAGCAACACCTTCGCATTAAATCTTATTAGATTACCAATCTATAATTAATTTGGTATAAATTTTACTTTATGAAATTAAACCCAGATTCGGCGATTTGATGCGTGATTTGACATCCTCCCTTTTTTCTTCTATGATGATTTAAGAAATACCTTATTAGCTTTTGACAAAGGAGACAAAATAAATGGGATCTCGCAAAGTAGAAAAGATTCTCATCACAGGAGGAGCAGGTTTTATTGGCTCTCATTTAGTAGATAGATTACTGGAAACAGGAGAGGAAGTAATAGTTATTGATAATTTTGATGATTTTTATAGTCCTCAAATCAAAAGAGACAATTTAAAAAATCATCTAAGCAATCCCCATTTTAAATTATTAGAAGCAGATATTAGGGATAAAAAAGCTCTTCAGCAAATTTTCGAACTAAATGAGATTACCAAGGTGGTTCATCTGGCAGCTCGGCCCGGAGTAAGAGCTTCTATAAAGAATCCCTCATTATATGAGGAGATAAATATCAAAGGTACCTTAAACCTGTTGGAAGTCTGCAAGACTAAAAATCTTAAAAATTTTATTTTTGCTTCTTCTTCCTCTGTATATGGAGTGAACACTAAACTTCCCTTCTCGGAAAATGATAGTTTAACTCATCCTATTTCTCCTTATGCAGTTACCAAAAAAACTGGCGAGCTTATCTGTTACGTCTATCACCATCTATATGGAATTCCCCTTGTTTGTTTAAGACTTTTCACAGTCTACGGTCCGCGGCAAAGACCAGAGATGGCTATTCATAAATTTACTAAGTTAACTGACCGAAATTGTAAGATAACCATCTTTGGGGATGGACATTCAAAAAGAGATTATACTTATATTTCAGATATTATTGAGGGAATTATGAGCGCCTTAAACCAAAAATTTGATTTTCAGATTTTTAATCTTGGAGGCTCCGAGCCCATTGAACTGAAAAAGTTAGTCTCCTTAATAGAGTCCGCTTTAGGAAAGAAAGCAAAAATCAAACAGACATTAGAGCAACCGGGAGATGTTCCCATTACATACGCTGATATTACTAAATCAAAAAAACTACTTGGTTATAATCCAAAGGTGGGAATAGAGGAAGGAATCAAAAAATTTGTTAAATGGCATAAAAATAAGTTTTCTCAATAAACCTGCCCACAAATTTTCTCCTGTTTTTGGTAGCTGCAGCCTTTACCCCTCTAATCCTTTTTATAGTATGAAGAAACTTCATTGAAACTATTGACAAATATAACCATTTATGGTATAATAATGATATGAAGTTATCAACTTATGCTAAAAAACTTGGAGTAAGTTATAAAACAGCATGGAGATTATGGAAGCAGGGTAATTTGGATGCCTACCAACTACCAACAGGAACGGTT
>Ga0209121_10002812_pt1 | contig 17326 bp, 17 predicted proteins | sample Cruoilmetagenom3_FD_187292 | JGI IMG/M metagenome (GOLD analysis project Ga0209121, IMG submission 187292) | Oil polluted marine microbial communities from Coal Oil Point, Santa Barbara, California, USA - Sample 3 (SPAdes) (version 2) | ecosystem: Environmental > Aquatic > Marine > Oil seeps ... | reverse complement strand
CGGGGTGGGGGCGCTCCCTCCCCCAGAGTTGGGGGAGGGCCGGGGTGGGGGCGCTCCCTCCCCCAGGGTTGGGGGAGGGCCGGGATGGGGGCGCTCCCCCCCCTAGAGTTGGGGGAGGGCCGGGGTGGGGGCTGGAGAATGAATACTCAACCTAAACTCGAACTACAAAGCGTCAGTTATATCTACGAAGACGGCGTGCAGGCGCTGCACGACGTCGGCCTGCGCATCTACCAGCGCGAAATCACCGCCGTTTTTGGCCCGGCAGGTGGGGGTAAGTCCACGTTGTTGCGGCTCCTGAACCGGCTCAACGACTTGATTCCGGGGCGGCGTCTGGAGGGGCAGGTGCTGCTCGACGGCGAGGATATCTACGCACCGGGGGTGGACGTGCACGCGCTGCGTCGCCGCGTGGGGATGGTCTTCGCCACCCCGGTCCCGCTGCCGATGAGCATCCGGCGGAACCTGACCTACGGGCCAGAACTGGCGGGCGTGCGCCGTCGTGATAGGCTGGACGAACTGGTCGAGCGCAGCCTGCGGGCGGCGGCGCTGTGGGACGAGGTGGAGGATCGGCTGGACGAGCCGGCCAACGCGCTTTCGGGCGGACAGCAGCAGCGGCTGTGCCTGGCCCGCACGCTGGCGCTGGAGCCGGAGGTGATTCTGCTCGACGAGCCAACCTCGGGGCTGGACCCCATCTCAACGGCCAAGGTCGAGGCCAGCCTGCGGGAACTGAAGCAGCACTATACCGTCGTCATCGTCCCCCATAGTGTACAGCAGGCCGCCCGCGTGGCCGATCATGCGGTCTTTATGCTGCAGGGCGAATTGGTCGAAGAGGGCCCGGGCAACCAGTTGTTCATCAACCCCCGTGACCAGCGCACCGAGGACTACGTCACCGGTCGTTTTGGATAGTCTGCTCCAGAAACCCGTTTTCTGGCGCCTGCAACTCCAACTGCCAGTGTTACGGAGTCGATTCGCCAGCCAAAGTAGCCCTGGCGCAAGAGAAAACGGGTTTCTTTCACGGTTGCTACCTGGCAAGAACCTGCTATAATCCGGCACGATGGTTATGCATGCAAAGGGGAGGCGACGACGCTGGCCCTTCGCGCAGGGGAGTGGCCGCTATCTGGCCCTGACCAGCGTCTTGCTGGCGGTGAGCCTGGTGGCGTCGTTGCTTTGGCCCTCCCTCGTCACAACGCTCGTGACTGTGCTTCTGGCCGTCCTGTGGGGATTGGTCATGTTTTTCTTCCGCGACCCCGAACGGGTGCCGCCAGACGGCGGAGGCCAATTCCTGTCGCCCGCCGATGGCCGTGTCGTGGCTGTACTGCCGACCGTCCAGCAGCGTTTCCCGGGCGGCGACACCCTGCAGGTCGGCATCTTCATGTCCATCCTCGACGTACACGTGAACCGCTCCCCGATCGCTGGCCGCGTGCGGTCAGTGGAACACGTACCCGGTCGTTTCCTGCAGGCGTTCCGCCCCGAAGCGGCAGAAGTCAACGAGCATAACTTCATCGCCCTGCAGAACGGCCCGACGTCGGTGCTGGTCAAGCAGATAGCCGGCATCCTGGCCCGGCGCGTCGTCTGTTGGGCCAGAGAGGGCGACGGGCTGGAAGCGGGCCAGCGGTTCGGTATCATCATGCTCGGCTCTCGGGTGGACCTCTTCCTGCCGCCCGACGTGGAGGTGCTGGTCAAGCCGGGGGACAAGGTCCGTGGCGGCCAGACCATCGTTGCCCGGCTGCGACCCCGGTGAGAGGAGAGGAACCATGTTGACTTCCATTCGCAAGATCACCCCCAATCTGATCACCTTCACGTCCCTGAGTTGCGCTTTCTCCGCCATCCTGCTTGCCATTGACCGCAACCTGACGCTTGCCGGCGTTCTCATCCTGGTCGGCTACGTCGCTGATGCGCTGGATGGCAAGGTCGCGCGCCGCATGGGGGTCGCGAGCGATTTTGGCAAGCACCTGGACAGCATCGTGGATGTGGTCAACTTCGGCGTCGCGCCGGCGGTTCTGCTGTTCCAGCATCTGCGCGAGTTTCCACTCAGCCCGATCCTGGCCTGGTTAGGGGGCCTGTTGTTTCTGCTGGGTGGAGCCTTTCGGTTGGCGCGCTTCAACCTACGGCCCCGCAAGGAATCGCGCTCCGAAAGCATTGGGCTGACCATCTCCACCGCCGGGGCCATCCTGACCCTGTGCGTCCTGTGCGACCAGGTCTACGACTATTGGCTCCTGCCCGAGGTGGCGTTCCCGCTCCTCGCCGCTGTGCTCAGCCTGTTGATGGCCAGCCGCATCCGGTTTCCACCGCTGGCCGCGCTATTGAGTAATCGCTGGCTTGCCGCGGGGGCCTTGAGTGCGGGGGCAATCCTGGCGGTGTGGCTCACTCCCCAATTCATCGGGCTGTGTATGACGGGGGGCTACGTTTCGTTTGGCCTCATCCGGGCGCTCCACGGGTTGATCTGGCGCGGAGCATGATGCAAGCGTCGCTCTATCACCGCTTCCAGGGTTGGGGGCTTTTCATCTATGCCCGCCTCATTGAGCGCACCGCCCACTACCGCGTGCGGGGTCAGGCCAATGTGACACAGGCCCGGGCTACTGGCCGGCCGATCATCTGGACAGCCTGGCACGGGATGAACATGATGCTGGTTCCCTGCCTCCTACGGTACATAGTGCCCGATCAGACCACTCTGATTGTGCCGGATGACTACCGGGGCGAGGCGCTGGCGACCTGGGCGCGGCTTGTTGGCGGCCACGCTGTGCCAATCTCAATGGAGGTCGACTCGCTGGTGAGCAGCCGCCGGTTGGTGGCACTTATCCGTGCCGTGCGGGGCGGCATGGATTGCTACATCGCCCCCGATGGGCCCGATGGCCCCACTCACGTTCCCAAGCCCGGCATCGCCTTCATCGCGCGCAAGAGCCTGGCCTCCTTGCTGCCGATGGGCGCGTTCGCGTCCCCCAGGTACATTATCCCCCGCTGGGACCGCTACTCAATTCCGCTGCCCTTCGCTCGCATCGCCGTCGTAGTCGGTGAGCCTATCAGCGTCGCTCCACAGGCCGATCTGAGCGCAGTCTGCGAAAAGCTGGTAGCAGTGCTGAATCGGGCGGAGGCGGAGGCAGAGGCGCTGTGCCGGGGCGGGGCCTAGAAAAGTTGGGTAGATGATGGCCAAAGCGGTGAAGTTCCTGCTCCCAGAGCAGGCACGCTATCTCGCGGAGATGGCGGAACGAGCGCGAGCAGGCTTGAGCCGTTTCGTCGGCTACGAGGTGGACTACGACGCCACCGCTTTGCAACTCTTGGATGAGTGGATTGACCGCCATCTGCGCCAGTTTCCGAATCCCTCGCAGGGAATGCGCCTGCTGTGGATCAGTTTCCTGGGCGAGATGTTCCGCCGTCGCCACAAAGGTGAGTGGATCGTCCAGGAGCGCGGCAAAGGGGGAGGATTGGCCGTGCTTTGCCCTATGGAGAGCGGAGGTCTATACACGGTGGACGTGTCCAGCCAGATCGGACGCCGCATTGCCCACGGGATGTCCGCCTCGCTGGCCTATTTCTATACCATCACTTGCATCGAATTGAAGGCAGGGTGATAGGGGGAGATTAGACGGCCCACACTGGCCTGAAGAGCCGGTGCTGGAGGCCTCCAGCACTGTCGCTTTAGGGCGGCGCTGCGCAAAAAGGGTGCCAATGGCAGGCGGCAAGCCCGACCATTGGCACTTGTCGTGATGGGATCGGGAAGCAGGGCTGGCGTCGCTACGCCGTCCGACGCAAACGACGCACCACGACCAGCAGGGACAACAGCCCCACGGCCAGGACACTGGCCCCCAGAGCACCGATGCCTGTGTCGGGGGGGCTTTCGTTGCCTGACACCGCCGTGGCCGTCGGCCGGCGGGTGGTCGTTGGCTCGGCTGTCGCCGGTGTGGGAGAGGACGTGGCGGGCGGCGGCACCGGCATTGGTGTGCGCGTAGGGGTCGAGGTAGGAGTGTCAGTCGGGGGCGGGGTATGCGTGGCCGTGGGCTGGGCGGCCTCTGTCTCTATCGCCGCCGCCGCTATCGCCACCGCTGTGTTGGTGGCCTGGATGGTCTGGTTCTGTGTCTGGATGCGGTCTTGCACCCAGCGGTTGCCGACCAAAGCCCAGACGACGAAGGCGCAGATACCCAGCGCGAGTATACCACCCAACGCCGCTACGAGAATGATGAAGGTGCGGTTCTGCTTCTCCTCCTCCTCCTCCTCTTCCTCCTCTTCTGCAATGAACTCGTTTTCTTCCATTTCTGCCTCCTTAGGTCGGCCCCTTGCCCAGGCCCCCGCCCGCTATGCCGGGCCAGCCGACGTAGTCTAGCGCAGAATCTCCAAGTTCGCCAGGGGGACGAAGGTTGGTGCTCCCTGACCCAGGTCTACTTCCGCGCCGCGAACCCGCGTCCCCGTCTCTATGCGGCGAGCGTGGGCAGGGATCGCTCTCACCGTGCCCACTGCGCCCATGTAGGGCGCTCGTACCACCCGCACCCGCGCCCCCACCGCCAGCGGCGCGCCAGGCTGTGTCTCAGCCGGCGGCTGTGTCTCGGCTGGCAGGTGGATGATGATTTCGGGGCGTACTATGCCCCAGCGCGGCTGAACCTGTCCACTGATTGAGGCCTCCCGGCCGTCGTTAGTCGCGAGCAAGTGGAAGATTGGTGTTGACATCGGTGCTGTGCCTATACCCTCGGTGACGACGATCGGGAAAGGCAATTCCTCTACCAGCGGGAACAACTCTGGTGACAACCCGCCGGTCACGATTCCTCGCACCTGAAGTTCCTGAGCTCGCTCAATTGCAGTCTCGTTCAGACCCGCACCGCCAACAAGGATCGTCCCGTGGCAGGAGGGGTCAATGGTTTTGGCTTGCAGCGGCTTATCGGGGCTTTTCACTACGCACTTGAGCACCCCCAAGCTCTCACTACCTGTTCCCCACATTCCCTGGACTACAGCTCCCACCGTCTCGATAACCACGCCGTAATGCTCCAGCACGTTGCTCACCGTACCGTAGATGTAGGCACGAAGTTCGAACAGAGCGGGCTGCGCCTCGATCAGAATGCGCCCTCCGCCGCTGGCTGTCATCGCGCCGACGATGGGCGATTTGACAGAGCGACCGAGTAGACCTCGCCGCGCGGCGATCACCTGGCCCTGCTGCACCTCATCGCCCAGATTGACGCGCATGCAGCGTCTAACCTGGGAGGCTGGGACGCCCAACAAGCGCGCCACCGGCAGAATATGGAAATCGCCGGGCAAGTTGGCGCGCGCTACGACCTGCATGGGCTCAACCCGCTCGCCAACACGGACCAGCACCTCGCCCGGCGCGGGCAACACCCGCTCGCGGCGTACGTTGGTCAAAGGAGTAGCCTGAGTCTCAAAAGGGTAGTACATCGTTAGCAGTTAGCGGTTAGCAGACAGCAGTTAGCCGTAAGCCGCAATCGCAATTTGCTTACCCTCCCACGTCCCACAGCCATTGTCGCATCTGTGCTTGACACTGCTTCGGCTTACTCGGGAGGCGCAATGGACGCCCGCGGGCATCAATGATCAGCCCTGCCAGCCCGCCGCTCACGCGCCGTTTGCCGGCTTTCCCTGGCCCGCCGAGACCCACGTCGAAGTGATGCAGTGGCCGCAATTCCAACACGGCTTGCTGACCCGGCACAAGAGGCAGTACCTCCAGGTCTCCGTAGCGCACCTCGACGCTGAACCTGCTGCCGTCGTCGTAAGCCACCCGCACCTTGAGGATGGTATCGCCGCGACGTGCGTGTCCGACTGGCGTGACCACCGTCGCCAGGTTGACGAAGCACCCGCTATCCAGTGCCTCTACTGCTGCCAGCGGCTTGACCGCCGCTACGTTCCCCAATGCTGGTGCCAGTCCGTGTGCATCCAGCACCAGTGTGCTGACTCCGATGGGCTCCAATCCGTCCAGCACGATCAGGGCCGCCTGGCCTGGGCGCGGAGCATGTGCCAACACACCACCGCTGACGACGATTGTGTCGCATAGCGGCAGGAGGTGAGGATAGGGCTGTGCAGCGCCAGGCTTCCAGCCTGGACGGGCCACTTGCAGCGTCGTGCGGATTGCCTCGCGTGCCAATGCCTGTTCCAGCCACAACTCGCGTGACTCCTGCGGGATGCTGACCGGGCGCATTTCCTTGTTGATGAGCAATCCGCGTGCCTCGTCGCCGCTCATCGGTTTGGGTAGCCAGCGGGTGATGGCGCCAGCACCTTGCTTTTGCAGCAGTTGCTCCCCGCCGAAGGCGATGCCCAGATCACCGCGCACTGTCAAGGAAAGTCGTCCATCAAAGGCGGCGGCCACCGTTGTGTTGGCGGCGCCCACGTCCACGCCCAACACGCCCTTCGATGGGTTGCCCAGGTGCCAGAGGTACTGCACCAGCCGGCCAAAAGCGCGGGCGGTGGGCGCGAGCGGCGCTGGGCTCCAGCTGCTCACGGTTTCAATGCCTGGCAGTTGCTCCATCTTGTCCTGCAAGTAGAGCGCGTCCAGTTCTGCCTGTGCGCTGAGCAGGTTTTCCTCCGTCAGCGTAGGACGCACGTTGTCGGCGACGCGCAATTCTGCCCGCTCACCCACGATGTCCACCACTTGCCGGCGCAGCCGGGAGTTGCCCGCGTACAGCAGGCAGGGGCGCAGTTCTGGCTCTATCAGCGAGCAGGCCAGGGTTGCCGCCTCCATCAGTTCAAGTACCGGGGTTACCGCGCCACCCTCTACACCCCCGGCGATGCAGATCACGTCGGGCGCGGCGTCGCGGATCGTGCGCACGCGCTCCTCGTCGCTCAAACCTCCTCCTCGACCATCGCCAGCCAGGATTGCCTTAACTAACGAGTAGGTGCTGGCCGCCGCCCGCTCGATGCTGGCGACGCTCAGGTCACGCACCAGGCCGCCCAGCACGACTTGTAGCGGCTGGCTGGCGCTGACGGTTACGGCGAACACGTCCACACCCTGGCGGTCCAACTCAGGGGAGATCAGATCGCCGCTGGCGTCGAAGAAGCGCCGGCCCGTGGTTTCGGAAATCCGCTCGACGGCGTGACGGATGCCGGCTGCCACGTCGGACCAGGGATACTCCGCTGTGGTGGGAGCCTCGCCCCGCGCTACGAAGCGGTATTGCCCGGCCGTCCGATCGAGCAGCACAGCCTTGGTCATCGCCGTGCCGCAATCGGCCAATAGAATCGAGCCAATGTGTTGCTCTGCCACCATCGTCGTGTCTCTCGCTAACCGCCTACCACGCGGAAGTATATCTCAACAAGGATGTCAATAAGATATTGTATACGGCCGATGAAAATCGAGAGGGAAGCCGTCAATGCCCCAGCAAAGGCGACGCCGAAAGCGAAGATCAAGAATACTCGTCCAATCCCTGCCATTAATCCGACGATTTGTGCCCACGCACCGGCCAAACCCCGCTGCTTGCGCGCGGTGAAGGTGAAGGCCATCAACGTGCACACCGTACCTATGATAATTAGCAGACCATCCAGTGGGCCCAGGCGTAGCGAGGCCAGCGCATCAGTGCTCAAGATGCGACCCGTCGCTCCGACCTGCGGGATGATGGTGCCCAGCAACGCGCCGCTCAACGCCACCGCTGTTCCGACGCCGATGAGATAGGCGATGACAAAGTTACCCATATAGGCCAGCCTTGGGAGGCTCTTGAAGAGAAATAGCCAGAGGCCCATCACCAGAGGAACCAACAAGATTGGGTTGCTTGGCAACTGGCTCAGGGCCATCTTGAGCAAAACGTCGCGGAGCACGATGCCGAAGGAGTAGCCCACCAGCACGCCGATGAAGAGGTGCAATGCCAGCCGGTAGAGAGGATTATCGCCCAATAGGTAACTGAAGATCAGGAGCGTCAGCACCACTCCCAACACCAGGCCGGCGATGTCGAGTATCTCGGGTGTCACTTTTTCCTCCCACGCGAGCCGCCGAAGGCGTAGATGATTGCGCCGAGAACCATCAGCCCTACGACAGCCGCGTGCCCTGCTGCCAGGGCGTTGATTCGTTGAGTGGCCTGTCCTTCCAGCCCACGGTGCGCCTCGTAGGCGGCTGCTCCGCTCAATCCCTTGATCGCACCCTTAAGTTGTCCCGTGTTGGCGCCCAGGTACGGGCTGACGGCCGGCTCTAGGGCTGCGCTCACACCTGCCACGACCGGATGCGTGTCGCCAAGCGCGCGCGTCTGCTCGATCCACCAGCGCAGTGGCGCGGGTTGGGCGGTCAGCACGAGAATCAATCTGTGACGCGTGTCCTCCTCGCTCTTTCCTCCAGGGGGGATGTCAAAATTGGTCAGCATTTGCGAAACGCCTGTGGAGTCGCCTGACCGGTAGCCCACTAGTGTGTACTGCTCCTCCGTGTACCGCTCCTCGGATGCGACGATGTCACTCAGCAGCCCTGCCGCTACTGCCAGTCCTTCAGGCTGCGTGCTGACGACGGAGATATGTGCCCCCTGGTCGAGCAGGTGCCGCAGGATCGGTTCCGCTACCAAGTTGAGTTCATCCGCCTCCGGCGGCCCGTATTCAAAAGCGACCAAGATGGTGTCCCCCGCGCTTGTACTCTGGACAGCGCTGTGCAGATTCATCAAGTGCTGGAATTCTATCCTCCCATCTGCTGCAGGAGATGTGGTGGGCTGTGTCAGGGTTGGAGCATTGAATCCCACCAGCGGTAGTATCAGTATGCTCCCTATGGCTACGAGAAGCACAACAGCCACCAGCCAACGCTGGATCCGTTCGCCAGTGCTGATGCCTTGCCTGCGTACCTCTGGTTGCGGCATCTCGGCCGGCTGGGCCAGCAGGCTTTGAAGCAATTGCGCCCGGGCCAGGCTCGCCTCACTGACCTCGGCCGGCAGCGTGCTCTCACGGACGCGCGTCACCTCGATGACCGGGGCTACTGGGAGGACACCGCGCAGCCCTTGTAGTGGTCCCTCGGTCTCTACCGGCTCTTCCTCAACGGTTGTCTCAGCCGCCTCCGGGCGCGGACGCAGGGCCTCCAACCAGTCGGGGATCTCTGCTTGTGCCAGACCCTCCGCCTCAGCCACTCCGATCCCAGATTCGGGTGGAAAGGGCAGTGTTACGCCCTCAAAAATAGGGGCCGCTGCTGTCTCTTCCGCCGGAGTGCTTTCGCGTAGCCACTCTGGAACCTCAGTCACGGTAGATGGGGGTGTACCCACAAAGGGGGGAGATACCAGCGGTGCGGCCTCAGATACCTCTGCCGCCGGTGGTGCTATCTCCTGTAGCCAGTCGGGGATCTCGGCTGGTGCTGGCGCGGGCATCTCGGGGGCCGGTTCCTCCGGCGCGGCCTCAATCAGCGGCGGTGCGGTCTCAAGAGCCGCTGCTTCTGGTGGTGCTATCTCCCGTAGCCAGTCGGGGATTTTGGCTGGTGCTGGCGTGGGCATCTCGGGGGCCGGTTCCTCCGGCGCGGCCTCGATCAGCGGCGGTGCGGCTTCAGACACCTCTGCCGCCGGTAGTGCTATCTCCTGCAGCCAGTCGGGGATCTCGGCTGGTGCTGGCGCGGGCATCTCGGGGGCCGGTTCCTCCGGCGCGGCCTCGATCAGCGGCGGTGCGGCTTCAGACACCTCTGCCGCCGGTGGTGCTATCTCCTGCAGCCAGTCGGGGATCTCGGCTGGTGCTGGCGCGGGCATCTCGGGGGCCGGTTCTTCTGGCGCGGCCTCGATCAGCGGCGGTGCGCTCTCAGGAACCGCCGCCTCTGGTGGTGCTATCCCCTGCAGCCAGCCGGGGATCTCAGACGGGGTGGGTGTTGGCATCGCTGGCGTTTCTTCCTCCAACAAAGGTGTTTCGGTAGCCGGTTGCTCCTCGCCCGGTGTTGCTTTAGCTTCCACACTAATTGGTCCCATGTCGCGTAGCCAATCGGGAAGCTCGACTGGCTCGGTTAATTCGGCTATGGCATCGGGTTTCTCTTCTTCTTCTTCTTCCTCCCCCGAGGCCCGGAGTTGCGCCAACCAATCCTCCTCTATCTCTTCTGTCCCTTCCTCCACCTCGACTCTTTCGGTTACGTCCTCAACCTGTTGCTCTCTCTCTTCCGCCAGTGGGATGGTAGGCAGAGAGAGCCCTTTGATTGAAGTCTGCTCAAGTTCTGGTTCCTCGGAGTGCGGCACTGTCATTGGGATAAGGCGAGCGTTGCACTGGTCACAGTAGACGTTGCCGACGGGGTTCATCGCGCCGCACATTGGGCAGCGTAGCGCTGTGCCCATCGGGAGCGGTTCGCCACATTCGTTACAGAAGCGACTCCCTCTTCGATTAGCCGTGCCGCACTTTGGACAGTAAATCATCACGCCACTGCTCAGAATTCACTATGGGGCCGGTCGCTGCCTACGAAGACGCGCAGCGCGGTGATCATCGTGCCCAATGCAGCTCCCAATAGCAGGCCGCGCCCCCCCGCCATCCCCGGCACGTTGACGATCCAGTCCCGAGCGTCGGCCAGCCACCCCATGCCTATAAAGGGCGTGCTGCCTAGCAGCACCACAGCCACAATCAGTATAAAAAACACGGCTCCCGTACTGCGCCGCGCGCGCAGCAGTCGGAACGCCGCCAACGCCAGTGTGAAGGCCACAAGTGCGGCCAGCGATGCCCCTAGCGGACCAATTACGTAGTCGAACATCTGCTGGGTTTGTGTGCCCGATGGCCCATACAGAACCGGAGGGATCCAGGCTACCAGCGCAGCGAGCAGCAGTACCAGGCTATAGAACCAGCCCTTACGTAGATGAACCACCCGCCCGCCGTGAACGCGCAAAATGTTGAACAGACCCAGGGCGAAGGCAAAGGCAGCCACGATGACTGCCCACTCGACCAGAACGTCGCGCCATTCGGTCAGACGGCCTCGATAGTAAGTCAACAATTGATTCGGCAACAGGTATCCGGCCAGTACGACCAGACCCGTGATTGTTGCGATGAGGATGGGAATCCACTGCTTGACGAGACGGCTCATCGTGCTCCTCTAACCACCTACAAGTGCCAGGACAGCCGCACCCAGGATAGCCAGCACAAGGACCACACGCAGGACGTCCTGGGCCACCAGGCTGACCAGGTAGTGCCGCTCTCCGGTCGTATAAGCGCCAGCGGCGTACAGTTCCTCCCCCACGGCCAGGTGGTCGGTGGTGGGATATAGCGCGCCGATGGCACAGGGCGCGGCAACGGCGGCCAACTGGGGAAGGGTGCGCCTGGCTCCAGCGTCGGCGATCAGCGAGACCTCGGCCCCGAAAGCGCCCGCCATCACGTTGGTCGTCACGTCCTCAGCCGCGACCACGTTGGCAGCCCCGGCTGCATACGCCACTGGTGATGGCGCGACGAACCGTACCTGATCAGAGTTGTACCGTTCTGTGAGACCACGTCGCTCATAAGCTCGGCGCAGAACGTCCTGGGCCAGGGGAAGCAGCGTGGGATCACCCACAGTGATGATGGGCTGGACGCTGCAGGAGATGGCGTCCCCGGCCAGCGCCTCCACCATCTGGAGCCCGGCCAGCGACGAGACCGCATCCTCCCCGTTCAGTCCACCGCTGCCAAGCGCGATGTGAATTGTCCCACCGCGCTCGGCGGTACGTCCTGTTTCGTCCCGCAGGTCCTGGAAGGCAGGCAGCGGACGTATCGTCGGGCGCGGGCCTCTCCTGCCGCGCAGGATCAGCAACGCCACTAGCACCAGGCCACTGAGGGTCAGCAGGAGGATGGCCTCGATGTGCATTTCTATCTTCCCTCTCCTTCCAGGTAAGTCCTTAACCGCTCCAGCAGTTCTGGACTGTCCAGTAGAGTCACGGTTCGCTCAACTGTCGTGTCGTTCACGAGGCCGGTCACCAGCGGCTGTGCCATAAGAATTGCCTGGCCGCCCAGGAATCCAAATGCGTGGGCGCTCTCGAGGAGCGACAGTGCCACTGGCGAGAGGCCCAGTGCCTCAATGCGCTCTGCCAATGTCTCAACCCATGTCTGTTGCTCTGTCTCACTGCTCACGGTTACGTACTACCAGTATACCAAAGATGTGGAGAAGTGCCAACTCTCGTCGGCAACGGTTTTATGCAACGTGCTCAGTATAGCACAATTTTTCGGGGGTGTAAAGTGCAAGAAAACAAGCCCGCGTGCCTGGAGAGGTGGGCTAGGCAAGTCATCAACAGTTCTTTGCCTGTTTGCTTCCGGTCGCACCAGTCTGAAGGGCTGCCGCCGGATGATGTTCTTGCTTTAGAGCAGCCGCCTGTCCATGGGTGACGTGGCTTATGTCCGAGGGGTGTGCGACATAGATGGGGGGCGCGAGTGTTGAACAGGACTAGGGGCGTACAGTCATACCTCTGTGGCCTGGGTGGTGATGCCGGCCATCAGTAACCCGAGCTGTTCCTTGGTGACCTGGTCAGCCGGCAGAGTGTCCATAATCTGCCCCTTGTACACGACCGCGATGCGGTCCGAAAGGGCCATGATCTCATCCAGTTCGGCCGACACCAGCAGCACGCCGCACCCGGCGTCGCGCATGCGCACGATCACCTTGTGGATGTACTCGATGGAACCCACGTCCAGACCGCGTGTCGGCTGGTTGGCGATGAGCAGTTTGATCGGGCGTGAGAGTTCGCGGGCGACGATGACCTTCTGCTGGTTGCCCCCCGACAGTTTGGATGCCGGGAGGTAGGGGCTGGGCGTGCGCACGTCGAACTCGTGCACCAACTGGCGGCCGTTCTCGTCTATAGCCTGGTGGTCGAATATGCCGTGCCTGGCAAACGGCGGCAGGTAATAGGTGCACAGCACCAGATTATCGGTGACCGGGAATGGCAGCACCAATCCATATCGCCGGCGGTCTTCAGGGATGTGGGCCATGCCGGTTTCGATGATCGGGCGGGGCGGCTTGCCCGTCACGTCGCGCTCCAGCATCACGACCTGGCCACTGTGAGCCTGGCGCAGGCCAGTGAGCGCCTCAACCAGTTCGGTCTGGCCGTTGCCCTGCACGCCAGCGATGCCCAGCACTTCACCAACCCGCACGAAGAAGGATGCACCGCGCACGGTCTCTGCTCCCCGGTCGTCGAACACGTGCAGGTTCTCCACGTGCAATACCTCTTCGCCGGGGCTGGCGGGTCCCTTCTCCACCCGCAGGAGCACCTCCCGGCCAACCATCATCGAGGCCAGCGCAGGCTCACTGGTCTCAGCTGGCGTGGTTGTGCCTACCACCCGTCCGTCTCGCATCACGGTGATGCGGTCGGCCACGGCAAATACTTCCTTGAGTTTGTGGGTGATGAAGATGATCGATTTGCCCTGGTCAGCCAGCGAGCGGATGACCTTGAATAGCTCCCTGACCTCCTGTGGCGTGAGCACGGCCGTCGGTTCGTCGAGGATGAGGATATCCGCTTGGCGATACAGGGCCTTGATGATCTCCACACGCTGCTGTATGCCAACGGGTAGATCCCTTACGTAGGCGTCAGGGTCCACATCTAACCCATACTGGTGCGATAGTTCGCGCACTCGTGTCGCCACGCTATGTTGGTCGAGCACCATCCCGCGCACTGTCTCGCTGCCAAGCATAATGTTCTCGGCTACGGTGAATACAGGGATGAGCATAAAGTGCTGGTGCACCATACCGATGCCGTGCGCGATTGCATCTTTGGAGGTGCGAATGTTCACCGGTTTGCCATCGAGGAAAATCTCGCCCGCATCCGCCTGATACAAACCGTAGATAATGTTCATCAACGTGGTTTTACCCGCGCCGTTTTCGCCCAGCAGGGCATGAATCTCGCCCTCGCGCAGGTCAAAACCTACGTGGTCGTCAGCCAGGACGCCGGGGAAGTGTTTGGTGATGCCTTTCGTTTGAAGGGCCAGGCCCATCTCGTATGTCATTTGGTCATTTGTCATTTCTCGTACGGCACCCCATCTGCTGCGGGTGGGGTGGTCTTGCCAATTATGCCTGTCAAGATAAGCATTGTCAGTAAGTAGGGCACCAAGCCGACGATGTAGGCCTGCTGCAGGAAGGCCCACTGAGATGGGATCTGTTCGCGGAAGAACTGCAGGTTGATCTGAAGCGCCTGCGCAGCGCCGAAGACGAGCGCGGATGCCCACGCGCCGAATGGCGCCCAGTTGCCGAAGATCATAGCCGCCAGCGCAATGAACCCACGCCCGTTGGTCATCAGCGGCTCAAACGACGGCACCGACTCCAGTGTGAAGTACGCCCCGCCCAATCCGGCGATCAACCCGCCGATGATAACGTTGGCGTAGCGCATGCGTGCCACGTTGATGCCCACTGTGTCGGCAGCGCGTGGGTGCTCGCCGACCGACCGCGTGCGCAGCCCCCAGCGCGTATAGAACAGGATAAAATGGGTGACCAGCACCAGCACGATCGCGCTCACCGCAATCGGCTGCTGTTCAAAGATGCGCCCCACGGTGGGTATATCGGCCAACAGCGGGATACGAATGCGCGGCAACACGCCCGGCGCGTGAGGCACCTGCCCCCCGAAGATGCTCCCCTTCTCAAAGAATAACTGCCGGTTCAGAAAGCCGGTGACGCCGATGGCCAGGATGTTGATGACTGTCCCGCCGATGATCTGATCCACCTTGTACGTCACAGATAGGACGGCGTGCAGGAGCCCCGCCAGTCCACCGGTGAGAATGGCCGCTACCACACCCATGATCAGGCTGGGCATGGGGGCCATGCCCAGGATTGTGTTGAGGTAGATGGCAGCAAACCAGCCGAAGAAAGCGGACGCTAGCATCATCCCTTCGATGCCGATGTTGACCACGCCAGCACGCTCACAGTAGACACCGCACAATGCTCCCAGGGTGAGCGGCGTCGCTACCGCGATGGTAGTGGCTATCATGCTCACTACGATCACGGACGGCGCTATCTCACCTCCGCCGATCATTACGACCACGCCGATGAGAATCAAAATAATCAGGGCGATAAATCCTAAGCGTCGCCACTCCATAAGCACCTCCTCAGCCGCCCCATCCTCGCGTGAGTACCACTCGCTCTTCGCGGGCGCGGATGTGATAGATCCACCGGATAATTGCGTCGGCCGCAACAAAGAGCAGGATGAGCGCCTGGATGACCGATATGACGTCCACCGGAATTTGAGTGAGGAACTGCATGCGAGTCGCGCCATTGCGCATCGCGCCCCAGAGCAAGGAAGCCAGCACCACGCCCAGCGGGTGTGTCTTGCCCAGCAGCGCAATTGCAATTGCGTCGAACCCGTAGCCGACGGAGAAGCCCAGTTCGTGCCGGTAATTGAGCGCGGTTACCTCAATCGTCCCAGCCAGTCCAGCCAGTATGCCCGATAGCATCATCGTGACCACGATGGTGCGAGGTACATTCACGCCGGCGTAGCGACCCGCGTTGGGATTGGCCCCTGCAGTGCGGATCTCGAACCCCAGTGTGGTTTTCTGCAAGACCCACCAGACGACGCCTGCTACAACCAGCGCCAGAATGAAACCCCAGTGTAAGCGAAAACCGGGGAAGATGGGGGGAATACGTGCACCTTCAGCGATATTGGGTGTGCGTGCCACCACATTGAGCGGGCTAGGGTCCTTCATCGGCCCGTTGAGGAGAAAACTGGTCATATTCAGGGCGATGTAATTCATCATAATCGTATTGATGACTTCGTGCCCACCCATACGGGCTTTGAGCCAGCCAGGGATAGCCCCCCAGATCGCGCCGGCCAGCATCCCCGCGCCGACAGCCAGTGGGATGTGGACGACAGCCGGTAACGTCACGCCTAGCACGTCCGGCAGCGCGTAGCCTACCCAGGCCGCCGCCACTGCGCCCAACGCCAGTTGCCCCTCCGCACCAATGTTGAACAACCCGCCCTTGAAGGCCAGCGCCACTGCCAGGCCGGCGAAGATGTAGGGCGTGGCCCATACCGTCGTTTCGCTCAGGGCCTTAGCAGACCCGAACGCACCCTCGAACAGACCTTTGTAGGCAGCAATCGGATCACCTCCGACGGCCGTGATGACCAGCGCGCCTATCACCAGCGCCGTGAATACCGCCAGTAGCGGCACCAAAACAGCATTGGTGGCTGGTCTCAGTTTTTCCAAGACCTTAAATGTGGTTTCTGGGGCAGTTTTTTCTACCGATGTACTCATCTTTACTCCACTTTCGCCTCGTATAAAGATGGGGGGAACCCTTGGACGCAGATAGAAGTCTCGGCCACCACAGCCAATGTGAAACGTGAAACGTGAGTAGTTTACGATGCTAAACCCTCACGTTTCACGCCTCACGTTTCACGCATCGTGTGGATTTGAGGTTCGTTCCTTACTCCGGCTTGACCGGGGACACGCCAGTCTCTAGTGACCCATCCTTGAGGGCCGCGTCAATTTCCTGAATCTTGGCGTCAACGTCCGCCGGAACGCTATCTGCAAGATCGTGGTAGGGAGCCAGACCTGCTTCGCCCACGTAGTTGCCGCCCGCCGGGAAGTTGCCCTCCTTGGCCATCTTGATCAGGTCAAACGTGCCAGGGGTGAGCAGCTTCATCGCGCTGGTCAGCAGCGCCTTCTGCGCTTCGGGCACGGTGTAGTACTGATCGGTATCCACGCCGATGGCCATCACGCCTGCATCAGCGCAGCCGAGCAGTGCACCGTTGCCGGTCTTGCCGCCCGCGCCAAAGACGACGTCCACGCCCTTGTCAATCATCGAGAGGGCGGTCGTCTTGCCCCACTCCGGGTCGGTGAAGGTCTTGTCGAAGCCCACGTCATTGTGGTAAACGACGCTCACTTCGACGTCCGGGCGGACGTACTTGGCTCCAGCGCGGTAGCCTTCGCCAAAGCGCCACACCGGTGGGACGGCGTCGGTGCCACACACGGAGCCGATCTTGCCGCTCTCGCTCATCAGCGCGGCCAACGCACCGGCCAGGAAACCCGACTGATCTTCGGGGAAGATCAGGCCGACCACGTTCGGCACCTCAGCGCCAGGGGCCTGGAACTGGTCTACGCCGATGAACTTGACATCGGGGTACTGTGGGCCAGCCTCCAGGGTCGCCTCACCCAGTCCAAAGCCCACGGTCACAATCACGTCGAAGCCGGCGTCGGCGAACTGGGCGATGTTCTTGCCGTAATCCTTCGAGTCGGTCGTCTCGATGTACTGGACAAGCGCGCCCAGCTCTTCCTCGGCCTGCTTCACACCTTCCCACGTGGACTGGTTGAACGACTTGTCGTCAATCTTGCCCACATCGGTCACCAACCCCACGCAGAGAACCTCCTCCTTGGGGCAATCCTCGACGCTGAGCTCGGCCGGGGCCTTGGGGCCACAGGCCGCCAGTAGTGTCACAACGGTCAACAGACTTATGCTTACTAAAAGGTACTTGCGCATTTCAGTTCTCCTCCTGTAAAGTTTGATTTGTCGTACACCGAGGGGCACAATTAAAGGCTCTCTCTATACGCTCACCTCCTT
>Ga0209121_10002810_pt1 | contig 17333 bp, 18 predicted proteins | sample Cruoilmetagenom3_FD_187292 | JGI IMG/M metagenome (GOLD analysis project Ga0209121, IMG submission 187292) | Oil polluted marine microbial communities from Coal Oil Point, Santa Barbara, California, USA - Sample 3 (SPAdes) (version 2) | ecosystem: Environmental > Aquatic > Marine > Oil seeps ... | reverse complement strand
AAGTCTTTCCAGTGACGCCAGCCTTGAGGGCAGAGGAATCCCCATTCACGCATCCGAGGACCAGTCATGAAGATTGTCGTTGCTGGTTCAGCAGGCTTGTGTTTGTAATTGGCCAGCTCCAGACGGTGAGCGAAGTTCGGGCCACGATAAATCCACTTGCCCGGTGCAACCCAACGACGACGGTCGATACGTTGTCCGAAGTCATTCACCTGATCGGTGGCATAGGTTTCGAAGACTCCACCTTCCACCATGAGACTCAGGCTTGGCCAGGGATGGTCATGCAGAGCACGGTCATCATCGTCATGGAGGATGTGGTGGAGGTAGATGTTGAAGAATCGGTTGCGAGGGATGGCCCACCAGCGAAGCATGTAGGGGTCATCTTTGGGTCCGATCACAAAGTCAGGAGCACGAGAGTTCATGATCTCCTTGGCTTTATTTCCAGCCCAATTGGTCAGAAATTTCAGCATGTTATGTCCTTTCACGGGAGCATTGATGTGATGGCTTTGTCCATCTCATCAAGGGACATAGAGCCGAAGTTGAAGATAGGGATTCGGTAGTGGTCAGCAATGCGTAGAGCTTGCCCTGTGCCACCAACGACTTTGCCTCCGGGAGTCCAGCAGACGATGAAGTCTGTCGGAGTTTTGAGATCAAGTCCCAACACCTGATAGGCATTGCGGGCCATGAAATCTCTTCCGGTACACCCAAGGTTGGGCCAGTTCGGATGGAATTTGCTCGTGAGGAGACGAGCTTCCTTGGTAGAACCAAAGAGAAGAGACTCGTTCTTATTGAATCCTCTGAAGGGAAGGTAGATCTCCATCTTCCCATTCTTATTGACGCAGCCACGCTCAAAGGCAGTGTCTGCACCCGGTGCTCCCCCGGAACGGAGAGTATGTCCCCACGACGCCATATAGCGTGCCAGTGAGGTCATCTTGTCCTTGATGTCCGGAGGAGTTTCTCTTGAACCGATGCCAGTATAGATCATGTCAGGTAATGCTTCTCGCCACGGGGAACGACTTCCCCTTCGTTGATGGTTCGCCAGTAGTATTTCTCCCGACGAGCATTGTTGCGTTCGTGTTCGTTCAGAACTTCGACGCTGTACTCAGCACGATCACCGGTCTTCTCAGACTGGAGGATCACCTCTTTGCCATACTGGTTCAGGTAACAGACAAAGAAGTCTTCCCCTGGCCAGATGGCATCGTTGCGACGACCGCTCATGAGAACATCGGCTGGTAGGGTCGGCCACGGAAGATGGCCTTGTACCGGAGATCTTCCTGTTCTTTCAGGAAGTTATGGTACTCGTCTGTGTCCCTCGCAGAGGCTTGCTTGAACAAATTCAGGGACAGGTTCATCACTGAATAGCAGACGGTGGAGAGTAGGAATTTTCGCATTGGCTTTCTCCTGCTTGCGAGCATCTCTTCGACGCTGGTTCTCTTTGTGTGAGACCATTTCGAGATGATCTGGATTCACACACATCCGGTTGTTGCACAGATGGTCTATCTGTTTTTTTCCTGGGACGAAACCATTCTTGTTCACGAATGAGACAATGTGAACGGCGACTGTCTGGCCATTTAGCGACATGCGGGGGTATCCTCCCCCTCTACCGGTGCCTGAATCGGACCCCTGCCAGATATGACAGGGGTCCCGTCGGCCATTCAGTCTGAAGCCAAGATACCGGATCACGACGTTGTCCATGATCTTCTCATGGATGTCTGTTCTCCGGCACATCGTCACAACCGTTCGGTTACGAGGCGACGACCTTTGAACACCCCCTTGGGGTTCCGGTTCTTGGTTTCCGTCTCCAGCACAACGTAGACGTTGTTGCTGTCGGAGATCAGCACGTCACCAACCTGCACATCGACGCCCGGAGGGACTTCATAGTGGCAGGAGTAGTTGTTTGCCGTGGCCTTCACCCGGAAGGTTTCCGGGATGTCCTCTTCAAGGTGATGAGGCTTGAAGGTTTTGATCTCACCACTGACATCCATTTCGAGGATCATATCCCCATTGGACGTGGTGTTCATGTAGACGCCAGCTTGAGGTGCGCCTTTGGTGGTATGATAACGACGAGGCATGATGTAGTTCCAATCTGTATTGATGGATTTGCCGTCCCAAGCTGTGAATCCATCACAGGGACGATGGTAAGAGTAGGCTTCACGGTAGTTTTCGTAATGCCAACGGGTGATGTGGTAATAGTCGTCACGTCGAGCGTAGACGGCCCACAGTTCTCCAGCATCGTCGATGTGAAGAACAATCATCGGGGTCCAGCCCCTGTTGAGACGTACTACGTCTCCAACTCTGTGCATTGGTTTTCTCCTAAATTTTCACGGAATTTTCCTCAGATTTTGCTCGCATAAACTAGAACAAAAGGTGAACGGGAAACCAAAAAGAAAACCTCCCACTGGCGTACCAGCAGGAGGTCTTTTGACCGGCTCGTAGAATCCGGTCTCCCAATTACGAGGGTTTGTGTTTCAGGATGATCTCTTCCTGTTTCAGATCGAAATCGAGAGCTTCCCAAGACTTCTTCTTCTGCTTCTTGAAGTCGAAGAGAGATTTCCAATCCGAACGACGGAACATTTCCATCGCAATCTCGGAATTGGTACGACCAACAGCTTTCATGTCAGTGACATGAGCAGACTCTTTCGGTTTCACAACTTCGACAATGGAAGGTCCATTGAAAGAGTCAAAGTCATGCTTTTCCATCCAACGACCAATCGAACGAGTCGAGGTGTTGAAGTGGTTGGCAACCTCAGTCTTGGTCTTGTTGTTTTTCAGCATCTGAAATGCTTCAAACACTTCTTTGGGCAGACCATTCGTCTCAGGGCTGAGAGTTTTGGTCTTGGCATCCCGTGCCTTGGCCAAGGTTTCCGAACCATTGCGAATAATGGCTTCCGGAGTCGAGTCTTCGGCCAGGGACTTGCCCGTGGTCTCTTTCTTCGACTTGGTTTCGACCACAGGGGTCTTCTCCAGCAGGCTCACTTTCGTGATCTCCTTGGTTCCGACGAAGATCTCTTCGAACGGTACAATGGAGCGGCCTTCGACAGCATCAATGATGAGCTGTTCAAAGGTCTGATCACCGGAGACGTGGTTCCCTTGGTTCACGGTCTGATGAGAGTTTGCACTCATCATCCCAATGATGTCGTAGGAACACACACGAGCCTTCGTGTCTTCACCGTGTGGCACAGCGATGAAGTTTTCCGGGTCAACCAGCACAATCAGGGTTTTGTCCCCTGAGAAGCCGCCCAGATAGCCCAGATTCGCCACATGGAGACCTGTTGAACAGGAATTGTGACGGCTGGAGTCCACCATATCAACCGGCATGGTGACACGAGAGCCAACACACTGTTTGATCTTCTTGGAGTGGGTGTCCACCACATAGCCTTCTTCAGTCGATGTCACACGCTTGTAGGCGATGATCCGGCCAGTGTTGGTCAGAGGCATCTCAGAGCGTTTGATGAACTTCATCAGATCTTCACCGGAGTGCTTCCGGGCCTGAATGATAGGAGCCAGACGCTTGAAGAAGTTTGTGACCGATGGAGACCCATCTTTCGCTGCACGAGCCATGTGAGCCTGAAGGTTGTCCACATGAGGGATGATGACCTTGTCTTCGCCGACAGTCACCTGAACAGAGGAAACCATGGGATAGAAGATCCCCTGGACAGTTTTGCCGTCGATGATTTGGGTCATTTCGATACCGGCTTTAGCCAGCTCTTTCGGATCCAGTGCAGACTTGACTGCAAGGAAGTCTGAAAGGTCGATGTCAACAGACCGAGTCCCAGTCAACTGGGGTGTCAGAAAGTCGGCAATCGAAGCGGTGTCGTAGGGGCCATCGACCAACATGTCGATGATCTCCCCTGTGGCAGTGAACAAGGTAATTTTCTTGTTACTGGTCAGCATAGACACCACAGATTTGATTTGCTTATCCATGGTTGTGTCCTTTGGATTGGTTACATTGTCCGGATGAACCGGGCGAGTTTTTGAGCAAAGTCTTGTTGCTCATCCTTGTCGAGACCGCGCCAGCATTGTTCCAGCGCGTGCTCTGAGAGAAGACCAGTCACCTTGATGGCTGTTTTGATCTTCGCCTTTTGAGGGTCATCATCCCAGACCTTATCGACCAACGTCTTCATCTCTGAAGCTGTTGTTCTCAAAGGAGAATAATGTTCTTCGCAGATCGTGTTGATGATGTGCATTTCTTCCCAGAAAGCAGAGTCATCCTCTTTGATCTTGGTGATTCCCATTGCTGCCTGAATGATCGGATCTTTGATCATCACTTGATGGATGTTCGATTTGTCCATCACCTGAATAACCCGGACGATGTTCCGGAGTCGGTAGACCTTTTTGCCCATGGATTTGTGCCAAGCAATGACCAGCTCCTCGAATTTCTTGGCTCCATCCTTCTCCAACTTGTCAGCCTGGGTCTGGTTGTTCACCATTGCGACATCTGGGTGCATCTGAAGGAAATAGTGCATCAGAGTCTTGGAGGGTTTGTTCGGGTTGCCTCGGTGATAATAGCTCTCCGCTTCAAGATCGGATTGCTTGATGTACAGGTAGTGGGTGGGGTCCGTAAGAGGGACTCCGTCTTCCTGCGGATCATAGTCTTCCGAATCAGGGTCGATCTCAGAAGCCTTCCAGTCATTTCGGGAAGTGTTGATCCGACAATACTGTTTGACGATCTGTCGAGGCTTCCCGTTGTCGTGGTAGCTTCTCTTCTCTGGCTCATTGGCTTCGATCACATGGAAACCCAGATTGGTGAGGATTTCCAAAGCCTTGTCATACCATCCCTTGCGAGAATGGACAACGTAGGCTGGGATTTTGCCAAAGGTTCTGTGTTTGTAATAGTCACCGGAGTAGCGATTATCTGTGGACAGGTATTTGGCCCAAGGTACGTCTGTGTCACGCAATGCGTTCACAGTCTTAGCCAGAATCACAGTGTTGGACAGCATGAACTGCTCAACTTCTTCTCCGTTTTTTCCGTACCAAAGTCTGTCGGAACAGAGATATTTGATCGGAGCTTCAGCTTGCTTGGATCCAACCTTGCGGCTGGAACGCATGACAAACCGATGGGAAAGCCCTTTGGGAGCATTCCGGTTGCGTTCAAACACCGGCCAATCGTTGTCCACTTGGAGCCGGATCTTCGGACGCATGAATCCATCATTCTCTGGGAATTCTTCGAGCAACTTGTTCTCGAATTGGAACAGCTTGTTGAGCTGCTCCGGCTGAGTCCATGCTGCGAGGGTGTCTTCGATGAACCCAGTGTGATGATAACCAAGGAGTTCTTCTGCGCTTTTCTTGCGGACATTAAAAGCCAAATTCTTCGCATCCGGATAGACTCGGATGAAGTGAGCCAGAAGAATCGACATCCAGCGATCCTTTCCGATGACAAGAACTATGGACTTGATGGATTTGGTCAAGAGCGTCAGAGCAATGAACCAGACTGTTTTGTCCGTATTGGGTGGACACAGCGGGAGCATTTTCTCCTGGAACTTGGTCATGAAACTGTTGCCCATTTGATAGTGGGCAAGAGCATGGAACAGAGCGAAGTGGGCTTGGACTCCACCTGCCTTGTAGTTGTCCATCCGATCCCGGAAATAGGCATGAATCACCGGGTCGAACACAGTCTGGAAACGCTCCATACACAGCTCCAGACCAGCACGGATATTTTCCTTCGTGTTGGTGGACATGTTCAGACCTTCCCGATTGGGAAGAGGGCTGAGACTGTGGGGTGCGAAACCAATGTACAGAGATGCAATCTCTGAGATGGTGTTCATGAACTGGAACTCTTCAGAATACTCGTCCTTTTCGGGGATGAGATACCGGACGCCACCATAGACAGCGTAGATGTTCCGGGTGGAAGCATGTTCTTGACGAGTGTCCATGACATACTGAGCCGGGGCCACTTCCATCGACTCGATGAGCTGAGGCTCTTCGTCTTTAAAATGGATTCTGGCTTTGATACCAGACAGATAGAGCACATCCTTCACAACACGACGGGTGTTGTGCAGACCGTTGTCCTGTATGGGGACACTGACGGCCAAGCCAGTCTCTTCTGTTGCAAAAGACATCAGGGTTGTCATCCCTGGTTTATTTTCAGCCTCGTCAGAGACACGGCTCATCAGGTACATCGTCTTCACCCCATTGTTGTGGGATGTGACGGTGAAAGATTCGGTATAGGACCACGGGGACTTGGAACCAAGGCCAAAGCCTCCGGTCATGTCAGCGTCATCACGCTTGGTCGATGCTGCATAGGTGCAGTAGACATCTTCCATCAAGTCGTCAGGGATCCCTGGACCATAGTCACGGACAGTGAAGCCGTTGTGGGAGCTGATATAGATGTCGATGGGCTTGTCTTGGCATTTTCCCATGCGATGTGCATCCCATGCGTTGAACATGGTCTCCTGGATCATGGCACGGTGAGGGTTGGCGTAGAAGCCAGTGGACAACATGCTCATCAGCATAGGGTCATCAGAGACTTTGAAGCTTCGTGTCTTGCCAGCTCCACCGATGAGAATCTCATTCTGGTTGAACTGATCGTTGTTCATGACTTGCATGGGATTGTTCCTTGTTTTTCACGGAAATATGGAGTGGTGTCTGTCCCTTGAGAATAGACTGAGATGGACGATCTAGGTGCTCGACTCATAGCGTCCTCTTAACAGTGACAGATCACCAAAAAAGAAAACCCCGCAGGATTTCTCCTACGGGGTTGGTGAGCTTCAGCAAGATGTTACCCTAATCTCCGTCAGGGGTTAGTTTCCGACTGATCACTCTGATCAGGTATCCTCAGTGCCAGCAATCTATCCCACCTCCACGGTGGGTGGTTCTGAACCACGGACGACTGGTCACTGAGAATGTGAGGGGTGACTTAGATCAATAACGATCTTCTGTCAACTCCCCGGTATCGACATTCACGTCGCCATCGAACAGAATCGACTGCGGTTTGAAGATGATACGGGTGTGGTAGACGCTGACATCAGCGGTCTCCGTCTGGAGAGCGAAGAACGTCACATTGTCACTCAGGCCCAGGAAATGCTTTTCGAAAGCATTGGGGCCGACCTTGCAGGTGACTTCGAGTTGACGGCCAGGGGTTTCGACAGAGCATTTGCCTTCGATCACAGCGACATATTCGTCGGTGATACCGTTGTAAAAGACGATTTTACGGTCGATCTCGAACTGTTCGGCTGCCTTGGACAGGTTGATTGAGGCTTGGTCAGCATCGCTGATACATCCGGCCAAAGTGAAGAGACCAAGAGTGGTTGCGATTGCGAGGATAATACGCTTCATGGGTTTTCCTTGTTGAATTTCGGGGAGAGTTCAGCGCCAACAAACAGGTTTCGTGGTATGAGTATCATTCCACTGAGGAACCAGACTATCGAAACTTGTTCTGTCGATTGGTCACTGAGAATTTGTTGAGGGTGGGTTTCTCATACCGCTGTTTTTCTAAGAGTATTTACTAAGTAGGTATAAGATGAGATTCACATTGTTCTGTCCTCCGTATTAAAACCAAAAAAGAAGCCGGGGAAGACCCCGGCCACTTAATCTCAAGGGAATGACTTCTTTGGTTTAACTTGAAGAAGAAGAGGCTTCAAGTTGACTTTCTTACGGTCAACTTCTCCATCTTCTTTGTGCAAAGTGACTGCACAGATTCCGCCACGAGTGAAGAGACCCTTCATTTGCGCCCAGTTGTTGGCCTTGGCCCATGCGTCTGGGAACTGGTCTGAGAAGACATCCTTGAGAAGTTAAGCCGTAGATTTGACACCAATCTGAAGAGCTGCGAAGTCAGCAGTGTTCCATGGAGCTGCTGTCTGAGGATTGTTGTCAAGAACTTCGACAATAGGCTTACCCCCAGTAATGGGGAAAGTGTCCCCTTCGACATCTATTGCAGCATGTCGGATGAACGGAGTGAGTTGGGTAGGGCCAGTCATACCCTTGGAGGCATAGAATTTATTGACCACAGCTCGAACAGCAGAAGAAGTGGCTGGTCCTGAGTATGGTACCAGAGTCCATGACTCTTTTTGAGCAGGAGTGTTTGAAGTGATCCCCAAACCATCATTACTTGTAATCATGTCTGCAAACCCACCAAGCCAAGCAGTATGTGTTCCATCAGCTCCTGGTTCTAGCGTAGCAAGACGCCAGTTGAGAGTAGACTCGTTGTCGGTCACAATGATCTCAGAGTAATGATAGCTTCGTGGGGATGAGTTCCAAACTACGTCAAAGTGTTCAAAGACGATGGCATTGGGAGCGGTCACACTTGAAGAATAAGAGACTGAGACCACAAAAACGGAATTTTGATACAATTCCAGTGTAACAGTGGTTCCGTTGGTGGTGACTTTTACATCGTATGTGATGTCAACACCTGTGGAAAAAGGAGTGATGTAGGTGGAAGAGATACCTCCACCCTGAAGAGTCCAGTTATTGTCTTGAACATCAAGACGACCGATTTCAGTATTGCCTGAAAAAATTCGAAACCAATATCCATCAGCAAAACCACTGTAGGAGGTGTTTTGGTCTGTGTTGAAAAGAAAGTGATACCATGTAACTGTAGATACACTGCGTTCATGGGAGATAGTAAAACCATCTCCGGACTCATCAAAATCACCAACGACAACACTACCTACAGGAGTGTAGTTTGAATCACGACCATTGGTCGTTGTATTTGGCTGAGTTGCTCCACCCAGATCATCTGGAGAGCTTCCTACGAAAAGAATTGTCATGTTTTTACTCCAAGATTACGAAGGTTTTGGCACGTTGAACAGTTGCAGCATTAGCACTACCACCATGAATAGTGAAGGTTTTGGCACGATTTACACCAGCAGTGTTTGGACCATTTCCAAGAACCATATGAGTGGTTTGTTTATCCACCGTCAAAAATTCTGGAAAAGCACGGATATTGACTGCACCACAAACTAGAGAGTTTGTGTCCATACCGGTAGATCCGTTTGTTACTGTCAGGATTTCGTTGACAGCAGTTGGACGAATGGCAGTCATGTATCGAAGACTTGTTTCAGTGACTGTTTGCGGAGTATCAGTGATGAAATCAGGGTTTATGCCAAGAGTCCCATCTTCTCCGTAGATCATCGCAACAGTACAAGAGCCTTCTTTGATGGTGAGATTAAATGTCCCCTCATTCAACATAAAAGCTCCGAATTGACCCGTATAAGGATCGGCATTATCTGACATTTTCCAGCAATGAATTGCTCGATTGTAATCAATGCCTTGGTAACTATAAGTAATTGCTTTGATGCCTGGGATTGTGATGAAAACCCATGCAAAAGTGACTTCCTCATAGTTGTTACTTTCGTGTGTCCCATATTGGGCAAACTCTTCTCCACCGATTGATGTAAAATCAATTCGACTGTTAGTGGCACCTGCTCCTCCAGATTGCCCAATCATACCAACAAGATAGTAACCAGCTTGAAGAAAATTCAAACTGAGACTTGCAGGATTATTCGTAGACGTGACAACACTGTCTTCCAACGTCATGGTTACAACATTGGAATACGATGAGGGAATGACAGCAATGATTGCTGAAGCACTCACTGAGCTGAGAAGAAGACTGATCATGTGGTTAGGTGTCCTACCAGATAATAGACGTTGGCTGTGTCCCCATCAGGGATCAGAGTTGCTGAACCATACTGAGCACCGATGGTGAGGTTTCCATCAGCACTATGAATGGTCACATTGGTTCCAGCAACGAATACAATAGCTCCAGCACCAGTCTGGATGTATGTTGCTGGTTCAACGCCTGTGAGGTTTTCAGGGACAGTCACTGTGATTTGAGCACCATTGGCCATCTTACGGAAGATGTTCCCTGCAAGATCAGCATCTGTCACAGAATATGCAGTTGCAGTATTGGAGACTGGAACGATAGATGAGACACCATCTTGCCCATCAGTCCCTGCTGGACCCTGTGGTCCGGGTACAGTTGAATCTGCTCCAGCCGGTCCTTGCGGACCTTCTGGTCCCTCTGGGCCTTGTGGACCCGGAACTGTGCTGTCTGCACCGGTATCACCTGTATCGCCTTTGTCTCCCTTTGGGCCGGGAATGGTTGAAGCATCACCAGTTGCACCTTGTGGCCCCTGTAGACCTTCAGGGCCGACTGGACCCTGTTCACCTTGAGGACCGGGAACGATACTGTCAGCACCGTCTTCACCCTTCGGTCCTTGAGGTCCGACGAGAGAAACACCCAGTGGCCAAGTGCCAGAGGCTTTTGGACCATGGAGAATGTAAGTGCTTGTATTTAGGTAGAAATCACCTGTGTTACCTTGTGTCGTTGGTTCAGATGTCCCGTGGAGGATACCCTCACCGTTGTTACCGGTTGCACCTTTGATCGACACACCAGATCCCCAACCACTAGCGGTCTTTGGACCGTATAGATAAAGACTCAGAGTGTTGATGAAGAAGTCACCGATGTTACCCTCACCAGCGGTAGGTGGGGCTGTACCATCCAGCATACTACGTCCAGCAGGACCAGTGGCACCTGTGTTCCCAGTTGGACCCATAGGACCAGCGGGACCGGTTGCCCCTTGAGGTCCGGTTGGACCGGGGATGTCTGAATAACCAGCAGGACCACGTTCACCCTGTGGACCAGTCGGACCTTGTGGTCCTTCGGGACCGAGTCCACCGGGGACAGTTGAAGGATCACCTTTCTCACCCTGTGGTCCTTGTGGGCCAATAGGTCCGGGGACTGTAGAGTTAGCTCCAGTGTCCCCTTTTTCGCCTTGGATACCCTGTTCTCCCTGGATCCCTTGAATGCCCTGCTCCCCTTGGGGACCGACAGGACCAACTTCACCTTGTGGGCCTTGAATACCTTGGATGCCTTGTTCACCCTGAATACCCTGTGGACCTTGCTCACCACCACCTGCGAAGAGGGATGATGATTTGGTCCCAACAGTCAGAGTAAATTCCTGTTCAGCACTCATGTTCAACTGGAAAGAAGGGCCAAGTTCAGTCGTAAGAATGAACGCTGGCCCCAATTCTGTGTTCAGATCGAGAGTTTCGTTTTGAACTGTGAGATTAGACATTGGTCACGTCCTTTTCCACATCCAGAATGAACGTCTCAGATGAGATCTTCCCGGTAACACGAGTGAACTGGATGTCCATGTCATACTTCCGGGGAACCCAGAGGGATGTTTGTGCAGAGGTCGCAATGATTGCGAACTTGCCGATTGTGAGGGTTGAGGTGTCAATTGTGAAGGTGTCGATCAACTCACCACACCAACGGAGCTGAGAGGCAATGCCCCAGCCGGTGATGTCCATGAGGATAGCAGCTTCGTATGCGTCAACGAGAGTCAGAAGCTCTCCGTTGGCAACAGCAATAGCAGCGAGATCAGGGATGGCTGCATCTTCCAATTCGATAATCTCGTCACGCTTTGCTTGAACAGCAGCGGCAGCCGTTATAGCTCCACTGTTGTTGGTATCCGTCAGGGTGAAATCAAGTTTGAAATCATCGCCCTGCTTGAATTTGAGAATTTGTGCCTTGGCCATGATCCGGACTCCATAAAGGTTTAGATCGGCTATAGCATAAAAAAGAGACGAGGGAATCCCCCCGTCTCTTTCTGTTCATTTGTCAACCATATTGGTCGAACAGTGCTTGCACTTGAGCATTCTCGCTCTTGGACATGCCCTGCACTTCTCCGCCTGTGATCAAGGCTTCGATCATCAGAGGAGTCAGTTTCACCGACTCACGCTCACGCATGTAGGCCGCATAAACCAGTGGGAAGAAGTGCTCCACGGCTTCAGCGATCTTCATCGCATAGACCTGGATTTCCCACTGAGCATGGTCATCGTCCCGCAGATACAGAAATTTGATCAGGTTGCTCACGTCCAGTTTCCAGACACATTCGGTGTATGTGTTCAGAGGCAGAATGATACGAGCTGTCTCACGAGAGACATCATTTGCCAGCAGCAGCTCATAGTTGTCGAACGACTCATTTGCAGAGTGTTCGATGATCCGTTGAGCAGCTTTGGCCTGATCCTGTGGCAAGGGTTCACCAGACATCTGTTTGTTTACAGTGCCTTGGCACATGATCTTCGACAGCTCCGGTGTGTAGAACAACCGGATCATTTCAGAGTAGCGACCTGAGTATTCGTTCAGGTTTGCTGTCCGATGCCGAACCAACTGACGCATGACGAAGATTGGCAGACGCATGTGGAAGCGGATCTCACCCATCTCCAGAGGAGACGTATGATGATTGCGAACCAGATAGTTGATCAGACCTTGGTCATTGTTCACTTTCTTGGTTCCACGTCCATAGGACATACGGGCCGACTCAGCGATCTCTTTGTCAGAGCACATGACTTCCTTCACTTCGAAGAAACCATGGTCCAACACAGTGACTGCGTTCGTAGGTTTGTCTGTCCATTCAAGACGTTCGCCCAGCTCCGGTTCTTGGAACTCTTCTGGAGCAATGCTATCGGGTCCAATGACCACTGGGGTTTGAATCGTACCCAGCTCGTCATAGTTCACATCGTAACCTTCCCGGAACAGGAGTTCTTGGAGGTTGTCGATTGCGACCTGAAGGTTTTCTTTAGGACCATTGTTGTCGATGAACATGTCTGCGTGTTCACGGGTTATTTCCATAGACCCCGGTCCCTCAAGAGGGAGACGCTGACAAGCATCGACCCAGATGACGTGGTCGAACACCTTCTTTTCCATGCAGGCTTGCCATTCACGGACACGACGCATTCCAACGTACATGTTGTTCCCTTCCTGGATCATCTCTGAACCAGTGCGAGAAGCATCAGGAGTGTTGTATGCCTCGATCAGATCACCCCAAGTGGAGCGGAAGTTCACACGATCTTCGAACATGGCTTCATACGAGTCGTAACGCTCACTGCCCCACATGGGCCAGATTGCTTTGCGACCAACGAAATCCGACGAAGATGAGAACTTGAGTCCCATCTTGTCGGCAATCATCTGAGCCACGGTGTCTTTGCCATGACGACCGTGTCCGATGATCAACAGACTTGGCTTGCGCTTATCCATTGGTGGAACCGTTGAGAGCAACCCGAAGGCTGTTCATGGTTGCTTCTAGATCAGCGGTGAGCTGTTCGTTGTCTGTCATCAGCTCTGCAACAGCAGCATTGGCCATGCCATGCAGTTCCTGCTCACGACGCAGAGCTGTGGTCAGTTGACCCATACGCTCTTGATCATTCAGCAGACGCTGTGTGGAGTGACCACCGATGAAGGCCATCATTTCACCAAGGGCTTGGATCGCTTCCTTGTGATTAACGATATGACCACGAGCACGCTTGTGGCGTGATTGTTCGTCGGTCAGGAGATCTTGCAGAGCAATCTGGGAGCGAGCAATGTCATCGCTAGTGAAGCCCATCAGATCAATGCGTTTGCCCTGCTTGTGAGCAGCAGCGACAGCAGCACGTACCTCTTTCATGCGGACACGAGGGTCCACCTGAGCAAGAGTGAGTTCTTTGGATTTGGTTTTCGTCTTAGACATTTTTGTCTCCTCGGAGGGTTTGAAATTCAGGCAACTGTGAAAGCTCATGGTATGACAATGGTCCAGTGATTCCATTTGGCCAACTCACATTTACCCAGTAACCCTGCCCGGATCGGATGATCCGGAAAGGGATTTGGTACAAATACAGCCAGCAAGTTGCTTCAACCGTATCAGAAGGGAAGAGGTATTTCACCGTGTTATGAGCGAGCACCAACTGGTCCGGATTCTTGGTTCTGGTACTTGCCATCGCCATAGTCTCCTTCCTCAGAAAGTTGTCCATACAACACCTGAGCAATGCCTTGACCGGGTTTGATCAAAAGACCTTCATAGCCATGGTAGGCCAGCTCAAGTGTCAGGAAACCATTCCATCCTGGTTCGATCACAGTGTTGAAGACACTGAGTCCCTGACGCGCCCATGTGGACTTGTCTTTGACAAAACCGACCAGATTGTTCGGGGTTTGGAAATGCTCCATTGCTGAAGCAAGAACAAAGTGACCCATGAAAGTCTCGTCTTCCCCTGTATCAGGGTCAGATACGACAGTCCGAGCACCATAAGCGTCATTTACGAACAACACCTGTTGCTGGATGCGGATGTCATACCCTGCTTCTGCAAGGCCGTGAGATGTACCTTCGTAGCGGTGTTTTTCCGAGAACATGTCTGCAATCGGAGCTGCTGCGAGAAGGGACTTTCCATTGATGAACATTGGATCAACTTTCATTTGGTTTCATCGGGGATGAGATATACTTCCCCATGGATATTGGAAGGAATTGGGTTGTGAGCATCTGGAACCAGCCAGATACACTCCCACTCAGGTTTTGGAGGAATTTGGACACAGAGATCTGTGAAGATCACCAAGGCTTCAGATCCTAATTCTTCAGTGCGTTTCCACACGTCTTTGAGGTCTGTACCACCACCGGCTTGGACTTGAATGTTGCCATATTTTTCCTTGTCGGTGAACGTCCGTTCCAACTTGATCTTCGTATCAAAGAACAAGACTGTCAACAGGGCCGGGTTCAACAGCTCTTTGATGGTTCGCACCGAGTCGTGAAACTGCTGGGCCTGTTTATGGGTGATCGACCCACTCACATCGAGAGCGTAGGTGAGGTGAGTCAATCGGTTGACATGCCCCCGTTTGGGGAAACGTCCGGGGAGTTGGAGTTTAGAACCTTTCATTCCATGTTGCCGACGATTTGGTCGCATGAATGTCCGCTTCCCACCACTCAGAGGATCAGTCAGATAATCCTTGAAGATGTCATGATAGGTTGCACCTTTGATCATGACACGGGTGTTGGTCAGGTCGAGTTTGATGCCGTTGCTCGCAGTCGTATTACCGGCTTGCTTGCCATGTTTATCAACATCTTTGTCGGCCTTTTTTTTCTGTTGTTCCAAGGTGTTACCCTCAGAATTGGCCACTTGTTCGACCAGATCTTCGATCACTTCAGCAGGGATGTGACCATCCATCAAACCCGGCATGGGTTTCTTTTTCTTCTTCTGCTCTTCGTAGATCTCGTTGTAGACCTGTTCAGTGGATTGACCCTTGAACTTGGGATCTTTGCAGGGATCTGTCCCATCAAAGGTGAACTTGTCATCCTCCAAGGCATTGTTGATGACATGGTCAGCAGCCTTGTTGTGGATGTAGGGATCACACCCCTTGCCACGCTCCAAGTGCTTCAAGATCAGGTGCCAGATCTCGTGAACACAAACTGTGATCCGGGTTTCTTCCGGGATCGAGTCGTAGAAGTTGGGGTTGAAGAAGATGAATCCATGGCCAGCACAGGCAGTTGGAATGCTGTATGACCAGAAGATCCGGACGTTGGCGATGTACCGGGCAAGCCCGACACACCGTGGATCATTGACAATGATCTCTTCAAACGCCTGCTTCAGCTTGATGGCTTCAGACGGACGCATCTCTTCCTGTTCTGTCAGAGATGCTGGGGGTGGAGGAGCACTGAGTGCTCCTGCCGATGGTGGAACCAAGATAACATTGGTCATGATTTAGGTCTCCAAAACCATTTGAGGATTGTAAGGCCACCTTTTTTGGGGCTGGCTTCTGCTTCCTTGATTGCTTCCTGACGAAGCTGCTCGACTTTTGCAGCCTTGTCTCGATGGCGTTGGAGAGCCTGTTGGTTCTCCAACTCCTTCATTTCCGCAGCTATACGGTCAAGTCGAGATTGTGCTTCTTCGACCGAAACGGGTTTTGCTTGACTACCCGACCCGCTTGCGGGCGTTGACGGTTGCCCGATAGGAAAAGCGAGTTCAGTTCCTCATCGGTGGCCGGTTGAGGGATGTCGATCTCTTTGACATCGAGACGCTTTTTCACTTCGTCCACCAGACGCTTGTCCGATGCAGTTTGTCCGAGTTTCTCGACCAAGATCTGTGCGAACAGAGCACTGTGCTCACCATCCATCCGGTTCATGAACTGGAGAAGGCTGTCACGGCTTTGCTCACTGGTTTCGATGAAGAAGTCGGCCAGACTTGAAGTAAGCTCTGCCTTACCTGCTGTGGTAGAGGGGATTTTGATAGAGCTTGGTGACTGGGCCACTTCCCAGGGATATGGGAGTTGCATGGTTTCGTCGTAGAATTCCTTGAACGACTGACCAGCAATGGTCCCCACTGCACTGAACAACATGGCCTGAATGGCCGGTGTGATCGTTGCACCTTGGCTTGTAAGCATCGGGATACCGGAGGCATCCTTCTTCGTGATCTGGTTCTTGCTCGCCTGTTTCTCGTGCAATTTCATGATCTTGAAGGTTTTCCCCCAACCACGAGGTGTCTGGTATGACTCCAGTTCATCACGCTTTGCAGGGTCGATGGTCCCAATCAACATGTCAGGGTACTTCTGGATGAAGGACACCACTGAATCATGGCTTTTGGCTTCAGCAGTCTTTGCCCACTTCAACCAGTCTTTCGAAGAGACTTTCATCTCGACTGGTGACATCCGAGTGATCAGAGTGTCAGGCAGAGGACGTGCGATTGCACTGTCTGTGGACCGGTTCCCGGCTGCCACGATCAGAGCTTTGGGGTGAACTTTCTTCCCACCAACACGGTGTCCCAGAAGCAGGGAATAGATGGCTGCCATGACTTCTTCAGTGGCAGATGAGAGTTCGTCGAGGAAGATCAACCAACCGTCCTTGCCCTTGGGCAGAGCATCGCCTTCCATTGGGAAGGTGTCGAACGGGTTGTAATGGGCCTTGCCTGCATCTTCATCGAGACTGGGTAGACCGGTCAGGTCTTCAGGGAGCATCTGGCTCAGACGAATGTCCAACACTTTCAGGTTCCATTCGTCCCCGATCTGGAAGACCAGATCAGATTTGCCAATACCGGGAGGACCGGAGATATAAGGAATCTCCTTGATCATCAAGTGGTTAGTGACAAATGTCTTTGTTTGAGATGGGGATAGGGCTTTCATTTTCTTTCTCCAGTTGGTCCAGTTGCAGGATGCAAGTGAGCGATAAAACCAGAGAGAAAAAATTAGTCTAGTACACGAATACGGTAGCCCTCGGTCACTTTTCCTTGCTGAGTGAATGCAGCGACAGCCATCTTTGGCTTCGGATTGTTGGAAGTTCCAAGGTAAACGTAGCCACTTCCATCCTCAAATTCGTCACAAACCAACACACTGAGGGTTGCATCATCGACGAAATAGTATTTAGTGGGGCTATTGGATGGTTTTGGATTGGTCATCTGCTGTCTCCTTGTTGAAAAAAAAAAAAAAAAAAAAAAAAAAAAAAAAAAAAAAAAAAAAAAAAAAAAAAAAAAAAAAAAAAAAAAAAAAAAAAAAAAAAAAAAAGAAAAAACTGGCTCTACCCTGTAAGGGATAGAGCCTTTTTCTTCTTATGCCAACATCCATTTGAATCCGTAAGCTGTTTTAAGTGAGCCAAGACAACATG
>Ga0209121_10002809_pt1 | contig 17336 bp, 16 predicted proteins | sample Cruoilmetagenom3_FD_187292 | JGI IMG/M metagenome (GOLD analysis project Ga0209121, IMG submission 187292) | Oil polluted marine microbial communities from Coal Oil Point, Santa Barbara, California, USA - Sample 3 (SPAdes) (version 2) | ecosystem: Environmental > Aquatic > Marine > Oil seeps ... | reverse complement strand
TGTTCACTTCGAGTATTTACAGTATTCTGATATTTTTCGTCATTTATGGAATATTTTATGCCCTCATCGATGGGGTTCAAAGGGCCTTCGTAGTCGATTTAGCACCGAAAAATCTGAGAGCAACCGCATTGGGTACGTTTCATGCGGCCATAGGAATAGTGGCGCTTCCGGGCGGATATATTGCCGGGATGCTGTGGGACAAGATAAATCCGGAAGCAACATTTCTGTATGGTTTTATTCTCGCCGTTCTTTCAACAATCATGTTCATTTTTGTAAAAGAATATAAGATTTGAAGACTCACGCAAAGTCGCAGAGGATTTCTTCCTTATTCTTTGCTGTCTTCGCGTCTTTGCGTGAAAATTTTAGAGGCAGGCTATATCAACAACGTTTCAACTTAAATGCGAAAGAGAAAAAAATTGTAAACAAATATGTCGATTTGTTCGTCTATTACTGTAAAAACTCGAAAGGAGAATTTTAGATGAAGAAATTCGGCACGATGTTGGCAATTTCGGTGATTGTTTTCGGTTTTGTATGCGCGGAGGCAGCTTTTGCGGGGAAAATCGGCAAGCGTCAGGTTAACCAGCAGAAGAGAATCTGCCAGGGAGTCAAGAGCGGCGAGTTAACCTGCCGTGAAACCCGCGCTCTCGAACGAGAACAATACAATGTACAGAAATGCAAAGCAAAGACATTCAAGGATGGCAAGGTTACACCAAAGGAACGTAACCGCTTGAAAAAAAGACAGAATCATGCGAGCAAACACATTTACAAAATGAAACACAACAATATCACACGGTAGAGCAGTAGACAGGTACCCGCGGAACGGGTAGAATAAATATGTTATGACCCAGAAGGATCAAAAACAATACAACGTCTCGACCTATGGTACCGCTTCTCACATACCTTTTCTGGTGGAGAAAGCCAGAGACGGCAGCAGAGGCGCCTTTGAAGATCTTGTGGATCTTTTCCAGGAAGATCTTTTCCGCATGGTTTACTATCGAACACGGTCCCGCATGGATGCAGAGGATATTGCTCAGGATGTTTTTATTCAGGCATTCAAAAACTTGTCGAAATTGAGGGAGACTAACCGGTTCAGAGGGTGGCTTTTCAGCATTGCTCTGAACCGGATTCACGATTTCCACCGGAAGAAAAAATTCTGGAGCTTGTCAGGAACTTCCGATAGCGACAATAAGACAGATCAACCTGATTCGGAAATCCATGTAAATCCGGAAGCTCTGGATAATCTGGTGAAAAAGGATTTCTGGAAACGTATCGGATCATTTCTGGATAAATTGCCGCGCATGGAAAAGGAAGTGTTCATATTGAGATTCATGGATCATTTGAGCATAAAGGAAATATCCCTGGTTTTGAAAAAACACGAGAGCACTGTCAAAACCCACCTGTATCGGGCTCTTGAAAAATTCAGAGCATGTCGTGAAATAATACAGTTACTTGAGGAGGAAAAAGGTGAGTTCACATAAAGCGTTTCATCTGAGTGAAGATCAGATCCTCCGGGCTTTGGTGGATGAATCTGATCTGTCAGAATCAATGCGGGAGCACTTATCCACGTGTCCTTCGTGTCGTGCACGCAGGGAACGACTGGAGGAGGATCTCGGGTGTCTGGGTCGGATGGCTGAACGGTTTGCCCCGTCGCCGGAGAAACGTATTTCGTTGCCTGAGAAATACCCGGCAAGCACTGCTCGCTGGTTCTGGAACTGGCGGACCGCTTTCGGAACGGTGGTGATGGCAACACTCGTCATAGTCATTGTGTGGTCATCCGTCCTCTTCAGGACGATACCGGAAACAGGAACAATCATATCCATCGAGGAACCCTGGGCAACGGACGGGTTAATGGCGGAAGTGAGTGTCCTTTCGGAAAATGTATTACCCCCCGTATATCTGGATTTAACCGGGGACTCCGATACGGGTTTTGATGAAGAGTTTATTGAATTTGTCGTTCCAACCGTTGAAAATATTTCCTCACATTACGATTCAAAGATAAAAGGAGGTTTATTATGTTACGAAAATTATCGAGTGTAGTAATATTGTTTGTTCTGGTTATTTTACCCGCCATTGCCCTGGGAGCACAGGGTATGCCCTCGGGAAAATGGTGGCATAATCCGCAGGTTTCCAAACAAATGAACCTGAATAAAGACGAAATACGCAGGCTGGATGAAAGTTTTGTAAAAAGCCAGCGTAAACTCATTGATCTGAAGAGCAATCTGGAGAAACAGCGTTTTGAGCTCGAAAATCTTCTTGAAAAGAAAACGCTGAATGAATCTGCGGTTATGGAACAGTTCAAAAAGATGGAAAGCTCAAAAAACCGTCTCTCCACCGAATATTTCAGATTTCTGTTACAGGTAAGAAAGATTCTCGGCTTTGAACGTTATCAGGATCTAAAAATGAAGTACAAAACGTTTCGCCAGCAGAAAAAACTCCGGCTACAGAAACATCCGGGCGCTAATCCAGGTCAAAGGAAATAGGTTAGCCCTCTTCCCTTATGAAATTGATAGCGTTTTTGAAGATAAATAATCCCACACCATCCTCGGGAAGACTTTCTCTTGTCCAGCGAGGATGGTTGGTATAATGGAGATATGCCTCCGGATGGGGCATAAGGCCGAATATTCTCCCCGTCTCATTACAGATTCCGGCGATGGCATCGACGGAACCATTGGGATTCTGAGGATAATCCATTACCGCTTCTTCGTAATCCTCCCGACTGTATTGTATGACAATCTGATTGTTTTTCTGCAATTTTTCTAATACGGCTTCACTTTCCAGAACTATCTTGCCCTCACCGTGCCTCACAGACAGATACATTCCGTTGATGTCCTTTGTAAAGACGCATGGAGAGTTGCTGTTTACCTTGAGGTAAACCCATCGATCCTCAAATTTTCCGGAATCGTTAAAGGTCAGTGTAATGTTCCGGGTGGTGTAGTCGCCGGCGAATGCGGGAAGTAATCCCAATTTTACCATAAGTTGAAAACCGTTACAGACGCCGAGTATCAGTTTTCCGGCATTGATAAACCTTACAAGCTGTTCGTAAAGCTTTTCACCGCTGTTCCGAACTTTCGCATGAATAATCCTGTTTGCCGCCGCCTTTGCGCCTCCCAGGTCATCGCCGTCAAGGAATCCCCCCGGAAGATTGAGAAAATGATAATCATCCAGTCGTTTTTCTCCGTAGAGCAGTTCGCTGATGTGAACAATATCCACTTCGTCGGAACCTGCAAGTCTGCATGCATGAGCCATTTCCATTTCACAGTTCGTTCCGTTTCCCGCAATCACGATCGATTTTACCTTCTTTGTCATCTTTAGCTGTTCTCCAATGTTTAATGCCCTTTTCGTGTTTTCGTCATTTCGGATTTTGTGATAAGTACTTAAAAATTCAGGGGCTTCTGCCATACCCGTTTCAGTTCACCAATATTTTCTTCGACAATTGTATTTCCATGGATGCCGATAATGGTAAAAGTGTCACCGGGAGTGACACTGCCTACTTTCCGGATAATGCTGCCTTCCATAATTTCTTCGAATTTGTCCTTTGCCTTCGGTGAAATAGTCACCACGAATCTGCTCTGGGATTCGGAGAAGAGGAGGTAATCATTTCTTTCAATACCCTTAGCGAGGACAAGAGAAAGATCTGCAGTAATCCCGAATCCTCCGGAAAAGGCCGTCTCGACAAGGGCAATACCTAGGCCTCCGTCGGAACAGTCATGACATGAGGCCACCAGACCTTTTTTGATCGCCTTGCTCAATGCATCGTAAAGTTTTTTTGCTTTCAGGGCATGGACTTTCGGCACGTTATTCCCGATATATCCATTCAGGGCAAACCATTCGGACCCTCCGAGCTCATTATATGTTTCACCCAGGACATAAACCATATCCCCTGCTTTTTTTGCATCCATGGTGACGGCTTTTCTCACGTCTTCCATCTTTCCCATTGTGGAAAACAGAAGAGTGGGAGGAATCGAAATCTTGGTATCTCCTATGATGTAATCGTTTTTCATGCTGTCTTTCCCGGAAATACACGGCACTCCATAGATTTTTGTGTAATCGTAAAGGGCCTGGTTTGCCCTGACAAGCTGTGCCAGTTTATACTGACCGTCAGGCGTCTTTTCAGATTCTACGGGGTCACACCAGCAGAAATTGTCGATGCCGGCCATTCTTTCAAGCGATCCTCCGACGGCGACAGTATTCCTGACGGCTTCGTCTACGGCACACGCGGCCATGTGATACGTGTCAATATCGCTGTAACGGGGACAGATGCCGTTTGCGATGACAACCCCTTCAAAAGATTCCAGTATGGGCCTGATCACCGCGGCGTCGCTCGGGCCGTCATTTGCTACTCCAACAAGAGGTTTGATCACGCTTCCCCCCTGTACCTCATGATCGTATTGCCTTACGACCGATTCTTTACTGCAAATATTTAATCGTGAAAGCATTTCTTCCAGGGCAAGTCCCATATCCTCGGGGTCGGGAAAATCGGGTTCTTCATGTCGGGGGGGTATCCATTTTGCGTTCAACCGCATCCGGGGAAGCCCTTCGTGAAGAAAATCCATATCGAGGCAGGCAACCGTTCTGTCACCATAAAGGACGTGGAATTTTCCCGAATCGGTAAAGGTGCCGAGGACTGTAGCTTCCACATCCATTTTCCCGGCCAGGGAAAGAAATTCGCCGACCTTTTCGGGATCTACTGCAAGACTCATTCTTTCCTGAGCCTCTGAAATGAGAATCTCCCAGGGTTTGAGACCGGCGTATTTCAAGGGAGCTTTACTGAGATCGAGCTTGCAACCACCGGACAATGTGGCCATCTCTCCGACGGAAGAAGAAAGACCGCCGGCGCCATTATCCGTAATGGTCCTGTAGAGTCCCCTGTCTCTTGCGATAAGAAGAAAATCCGTCATCTTCTTCTGGGTTATGGGATCACCGATCTGGACGGCCGTGACGGGCGAACCTTCGTGCAGCTCTTCTGAAGAGAATGTGGCGCCGTGAATTCCGTCCTTTCCTATCCTTCCCCCCGTCATAATGATTACATCACCGGGAATAATCTCTTTTGTATGTGTGAGTTCTCCAAGGATACGGGCAGGCATGGTACCTCCCGTTCCGCAATAGACAAGAGGTTTCCCCAGATATCTCTCATCGAATACGATACAGCCGTTGACGGTTGGAATGCCGCTTTTGTTCCCGCCATGTTCTACACCTTCCCTCACACCTTCGTAGATTCGTCTGGGATGAAGAATTCTTTTGGGAAGTGGCTTTGAATAAAATGGTGATGCAAAGCAAAAGACATCGGTGTTGAAGATCAGTTTCGACCCTTTTCCCGTCCCGAAGGGATCACGGTTGACACCGACGATCCCCGTCAGAGCGCCACCATACGGATCAAGGGCTGACGGTGAATTATGTGTTTCCACCTTGAAAACAAGATTGTAATCGTTGTTGAATTTAATAATGCCGGCATTATCGACAAAAACGGAAAGGCACCAGTCATCCGTTCCCAGGCTTTCCCTGATTTCCCTTGTAGATGCCTTGATATAACTGTTAAAAAGGGAATCGACGACCGTCTTTCCCCCTTTTTCATCCTCATAGTTTATAATGCCGTTGAATATCTTGTGTTTACAGTGTTCGGACCAGGTCTGAGCGAGAGATTCCAGTTCGACATCCGTAATTTTCTCATCAAGATTCACCTTTACCCTTTCGTTCAACACCGACTCATCAGTTAAATAATCCCGGATGACCTTCATCTCTTCGACAGTCAGGGCAAGAACCCTGTCATTACTGATCCCCTGAAGTTTCTCATCACTTACATTGAGATTAATTGTTTCCGTTTTTGCGTCGTCCTCAATAATCACCCGGGGTACATAAGGCTGGATTCCCTCCGCGGGATTCCATTCCCGACCATCAATAATCATATAATGCTGAATAAGCTCATTAGCCAAAAGTCCCGAAGCTATTTGCTCAGCGCCCTCCTTACTGATTTTTCCTCTGATGACGTACTGTCTTGATGTATAAACGCTGACACCATCTTTCAAGTTCTCCCCAAGAAACAACTCGATGGCCTCTCTTGCTGTCTTCCCCACATTATCCGTTACCCCCGGCTTAAACCCTACTTCTATCAGCCATGTAAAGCCATCTGCCAGGCTCCGGTTTATGGCATATTGCTGCATAACAGGATCGGAGAGGGGACCCGCCGCGATTTTTCGCAGATCTTCTTCGACTATATTCCCATCTATGGTATAGACTTCAACAGTTTGGACTTCTTCAACGTCAATACCAAGCTGCTCGATTATTTTTTTTCCCGTCTTTTCCCCGAGGACATCTCTTATGCCATCCTTAAAGCCAACTTCTATTCTGTAAACCATGTTCTTTCTTAACCTCTTTGATTCATGAGGGCGAAAGGCTATGGGGGTTCAAAGCTCAAAATTGTTTTTTTGCTTTAATCTTTTGCCTTGATGGTCTCGTAAAAAGTCGGTCTTTTACCCTTTTGTCATTCCCGTGAAAACGGGAATCCAGTCTTTCCAACTGCTTAGCCCTTTGTGGATTCCCATTTTCACGGAAATGACAGACTTTTTACGAATGCTTTAACCTTTTACCTTTTACCTTTTGCCTTTAACCCTTAACCTTTTGCCTTTCACCTGTCCCTTATCTGTTATTTCCGCAGGTCATATTTAATCATTTTCAGTTGAAGGCCTTTCCTGCTGAGTCCTAATTGCAAAGCTGCCCTACTCACATTACCATCACACTCTTCCAGAACCCTGGCGATCATCTGCCTTTCAATTTCTCCTGTTTTGCTTTTAATGATATCTTTGAAAGACTCCCCGGTTTTCATCGAATCAGCGGTCTGTATTACACTTTCGGATAATTTGATTTCCGGCGGAAGATCCCCTGTTCTTATTATGTCATCTTGTGCAAGTAATACAAGTCTCTCGACCAGGTTTTCCAATTCCCTGATATTCCCAGGCCAGTGATAATTGAGAAGCATTTCTCTGACCGTTGAATCAATTACTTGTATATTCCGGTTCAATTTCTTGTTGAATTTATCTACAAAATAATCAGTCAGGACGGGAATGTCTTCTTTTCTTTCTCTTAACGAAGGAATATGAACAGGTAAAACATTTAATCTGTAATACAAATCTTCGCGGAATCTCTTTACTTTTACATCCTGGTAAAGATCTCTGTTGGTTGCCGTAATCAACCTCACATCAACTTTGATTGTGCGTAATCCCCCTACCCTTTCAAATTCCTGATCCTGAATAACCCGAAGTAGTTTTACCTGCATATCCTTTGGCAGTTCTCCGACTTCATCAAGGAAGATGGTCCCCTTATGAGCGAGTTCAAACCTGCCCGGCTTTCTGTTGATAGCACCGGTAAATGCCCCTTTTTCATATCCGAAAAGCTCACTTTCCAGCAGGTTTTCCGCAATGGCCGCACAGTTGATTTTGATGAAAGGATCATTTTTGCGGGGACTGTTCCTGTGAATGGCATTAGCAATAAGTTCCTTCCCCGTGCCTGTCTCTCCCGTGATAAGAATTGTAGTTGTCATCGGTGCCACTTTTTTAATGACATCATAAATCTTCATCATCTTCTTGCCGGTGCCTATGATGTCATAGTGCTCTATTTCGTCGGTACCCGGAATCAAGTCGTCTTCGCTCAGCGAATGGGTCTTAAAAGCCTTGCGGATAATGTTTTTCAAGTCTTGCTGTTCAAAGGGTTTTGTAATGTAATCAAACGCGCCTTTTTTCAGGGCCTTAACCGCTGTTTCCACGGTGCCATGGGCGGTAATCATAATAACAGGTATGGAAGGATAATCCTTGACAACCCTGGCCAGAAGTCCGAGTCCGCCGAGCTTCGGCATTTTCAGGTCGGTAACGATAACAGCCACGTCATCATCACGCAAAACCTGAAGCGCTTCAAGCCCGTCAGGTGCCGTGGCAACTTCATAGCCCTCTTTTTTGAGCGTGGTCTCCAGCACGAGGAGCATATTTGGTTCGTCATCAACTACTAATATCTTTTTCATGATGTCCGGGTTGCAGGTTTCAAGTTTCAGGTTACAAGTTTCAAGTTAATGGTATTTAACTTGAGCGATCTTATTATTAATCACCACGAAGAACACGAAGATAATTCGAGTCATTCGTGGTAAAAAAAGATCACTGTGAGCTTCTCTGGGCGTCATTAAGATAATGACATAGAATTGTTACTAACTATTATGGGATGCAGCACCGGCTGTCAAGGTGAATCAGATTGTTATCTGGAATGCTGTTCCCTGTCCGGGAGTCGACTTCACATGAATATGGCCGCCGTGGTTCTTGACAATTCTCTTACAAATGGGCAGGCCAAGACCTGTGCCTTTTTTCTTCGTAGTAAAGAACGGTTTAAAAATCGCTTTTAGAGCTTCCTTATCAATTCCGTGGCCTGTATCGCGAATTGTAACCCCTACTCTGTTACTCCCATTATTTTCAATTCGGGATGTTGTAAAACTCAAAGTACCACCATCAGACATTGCTTCCATCCCGTTTAACGCCACATTAAGGATAACTTGAATCATTTGTTCCCCGTCCACTTTGATATCCGGCAAATCCGGGGATAGATTTTCTTTAATCGTAATATTCTCCGGAAGATTTGTTGCCTTAATCAGGGAGATAACCTTCTTGATGATACGGTTTATATCCTGGTTTTCTGCATGCATTTCATAAGGTTTTGCATAATTCAGGAATTGAGATACAACAGTATTCAATCTATCTGTTTCTTCGATAATGATCTCAAGAAGTCTGGGATTTTCCGTAGTATCCACTTCTTTAAGGTACTCAGCGGCGCCTTTGATAGAACCAAGCGGGTTTCGTATCTCGTGAGCAAGACCTGTTGCCATTTCCTCAAGAAGAGCTACATTTTTTCTTTCCACCTCGTCGTCAATTGAATAAAGAGAGGCTGAAAAATCTTTTTTGTCAAAAAAGAAATAACTGAATATTTGTTTCAAGATCATTTTGAGAGGGTCGATAAAAATTACAATGAGGAAAGATGCCATAAAGACACTTGTAAACGGAAGTTTTGGCCTTTCACCAAACAAATCGATTACGACATAAAATACAACAGTTGCAAATAATATAACGAAAAAAATAAGGAGAGTCCTCAGCATGATTTCATACAATTCCGGAATATCCGTATGGGTTATAATAATGAAAAGGAAATAAATAAGAGCGGCGAGGGCTATGTCAGACAGTGCAGGAAATCCATAGCCATAGTAGTTTAACACATCGGAAAGACTAAGGACGACGATCGCAATACAGGCAATTGCTACATAGACCAGCCTTTTCTTTTCAGCGCCTGAAGGTTTTCCCATAATTTGGCGGACAAGGGCAGTGAAACAGTAAATCAGGACAAGACCGCAATAGATGTAAAGGAAAACATTCAGGTCATTCCATTGTAATAACGGAGTAAAAAGTGATGCAATAATCGAAAGGCTAACAGCAATAGTTATTGTGATGTCTCGCCTGAATAGACCGGCCTGGCTGCGGAGTAAATAACGGCTGAATATAATGAGAAGAGGTGGAATTGAAAGGATACCCAGGTAATGGATAATTTTCCAGAAATCAGTATGAAAAATTCCATAAGAAAAAATACCGATTTTTTCAAGAAACAAAGCAGAACATATAATAGCAAAGGAAAGATGAAGGGGATTTTTCTTTCTTCCGGTAATGAGAACAATAGAAATAGCCAGACTAATTATCGCTGCTACAAAAGTTTCCATAATTTATGGCCCCGGCTGAAGATTGGGCAAAAAACCCATTTCTGGATGGGCGCTAAGTTAGCTTTTCCCTTACCACATCGGCGATTTGTTCGCAGTACTTTTCTGTTTCTTCCCCGGTAGGCCCCTCGACCATGACGCGACACATATTCTGTGTTCCTGAATATCGAACAAGAACTCTCCCTTTATTGCCGAGTCTTTCCTCCGCTATCTTAATGACATTAACAATTTCCGGGACTGTGGATAAGTCAGGTTTTGTCCTGACATCAATGTTAATGAGTTTTTGGGGAAACACCTTTATGATTTTGGCTAGTTGTGACAGGGGTTTTTGTTCCTTTTGAATTGCTGCCATTAGTTGCAGTGCGCTGATAATTCCATCTCCTGTCGTATGATGACGTAAAAATATTAAATGCCCTGAATCTTCTCCTCCGATAGAGGCATTTCGGGCTCGCATTTCTTCCAGAACATATCGATCACCGACCCCGGTAACAGCCTGTTCTATATCAAGTTTCTTCAATGTGAGGGCAAGACCTATGTTACTCATGACAGTGCTTACAACAACATTATTAGTGAGGGTTCCTTCTTTCTTCATAACATTTGCGCAAATGGCGAGAATCTGATCTCCTGTTAAAATAGAACCCTTTTCATCAACGGCAATCAGGCGGTCACCATCGCCGTCAAAGGCAACCCCGACATCAGCCTTTCTTTTCACAACTTCTTCAGCCAGCATCTCAGGATGCTGAGACCCACAATTGTCATTAATGTTCTCTCCGTTCGGTTCGGCAAAGAGGGAAGTAACATGGGCTCCCAACTCCGAAAATGTTGCGGGTGCTACACGATAGGTGGCTCCGTTAGAGCAGTCCAGGATAATTTTGGTTCCTTCCAGGGTAAATTCCCCGGGAAAAGTGTTTTTCAAAAAGACGATGTACCGCCCCCTTGCATCATCGATCCTGTATGCCTTCCCCAGTTCCCGGGGTGAAGGCTGAAGCGTATGCATGTTATTTGAGAAAATAAGATCTTCAATTTCCAGTTCCTTTTCATCGGGCAGTTTGAATCCTTTATCTGAAAAGATTTTAATTCCATTGTCCTGAAAGGGATTATGTGAAGCAGATATTACAATTCCCGCATCAGCCCTCATGCTTCTGGTTAGGAAAGCAATGCCCGGCGTAGGCATGGGTCCTACAAGTATGGCATTAACACCCATAGAACATATACCGGAGACGAGGGCATTTTCAAGCATATAACCTGAAATGCGCGTGTCTTTTCCTACAATAATCTGAGGTGTATGGCCCTTTCGTTTAAAAAGATGGGCTGTTGCCTTACCGATATTCAGAGCCATACCCGCTGTCATCGGATATTCGTTGGCTATCCCCCTTATCCCGTCCGTACCGAATAATTTCCCCATCTTCCTTCTTCTCCATTAGGATTCTTCATACAAAACAGGAAAATTTAACTATATTATTTCAATAGTTTTTGCAACAGCTAAAAGCAGGTTTGTACACTACCAAAAAACATACAATTCTTCAATTCGTTGATTGCTGCGTAGATTTCTTCCAGGTGCGAAGGAGATTACGCAGCTTATAAAGTCGTTCCCGCAGCAAATCGGATCAGCCAATGTTAATAATATTATGATATTCCGGTATGTTAATGGTATCAACGAGCGTTTGGTTACCACTGGCATGAATCCTGCTTGTAGGTAGCAACGTTAAGTAGAATCAATTGAAAAAGGAGAAAATATCAGGAATGAATGAATCGATTATAGCCGCTGCTTTCCCCGGCCAGGGGTCTCAGCGTCCTGGAATGGGAAAAGACTTCTATGAAAATATTTCCGTCAGCAGAAATGCCTACTGTGAAGCATCAGATGTACTGGGCTGGGATGTTGCCGCCATGTGTTTCGGCGAGGACGAAAGACTCAATCTGACAGAATATGCCCAACCGTGTATTCTTACCACGGAAATCGCCATGCTGCGCGGACTCCATTCTTTGTATGGCTTTACCCCTGAATATTTTTGCGGTCACAGTCTGGGCGAATATACCGCTCTGGTTGCCGCCGGCGTCGTACCTTTTTCAGAAGCCTTGAAAATCGTAAGTTTCAGAGGTCAACTCATGCAGGAAGCAATGCCCGTAGGAGCGGGTGGAATGGCAGCCATTATTTCAAACAATCTGGACCTGGGCATGGTCCGGAGTACGTTAAAAGACCTTCCCATAGATGTGGCCAATGATAATTCTTGTAGCCAGGTGGTTATAAGCGGTGAATCGAGTGCGATGCCCGAAGCCAGGGAACGTCTTACGAAGGTTTTCGGAGATAAGGGATCATCCTTTCGCTTCATTCCCCTTAATGTCAGTGCGCCCTTCCACAGCCGTTTTATGAGTACGGTGATAGAAGCTTTTAAAGATGCCTTACGGGCTCTTATCTTAAAGTTGATACCAAAAAACGCAGAAAAAGTTACTTCAAATTTCACTGGTCATTTTTATTCAGACCGCTCCAGTGAAATTATCGATTATCTGGCATTTCAACTCAGCAGCACGGTCCAATGGAAAAAGAATATGGAGGCGATAGCTTCCGTAGCAAACTCGATTTATGAGATAGGACCGAGCCGTCCCCTCAGCGGATTCTTCAAGACTGCAGGTGTGCCATGCATGTCTGTCAGCACTCTTTCGGCAGCAAGCCGGCTGTTTGAAAGGCATCAAATATAATTGTTAACCCCCGGATTCTGCGCTATGTATCGTAATAATAATCGTAGTCGCGCAGCTGGGGCGATTTTATTAATAATCACACGAAGAACACGAAGATACTTTGTGTCCTTCGTGGTGAAAAATATCACAGTAAGCGCCGGTTAATTACATCGGATTACGTTAAATACACTTTCAAAAAAAACACATGAGGAAAAAGAGATGGATTTCAACCTGACCGATAATCAGCAGATGTATATGGATACGGTTCAGAAGTTTGTAAAAAACGAAATGTTACCTGATGTAATGAAATTGGAACGGGAGCATGCTTTTCCCCGGCATATCATAGATAAGGCCTGGGAGATTGGTTTATTGAACTTGAGCATACCGGAATCTGTAAAAGGATACGAAGTGGATATAGTATCCACCGCTTTGATTGTTAAAGAACTGTCCTACGGCGACTCTGGAGTTTCCACATCGGCCATGTGTAACGATCTTGCCAATGTTGTCATTGCTCAATATGGAACGGAAGACCAAAAAGAGGCCTTTCTGAGACCTTTTGTCGAAGCCCCCATAATTTCATCTTTCTGCCTGACAGAACCGGGCGCGGGTTCTGATAACATGGCTATGACGACATTTATGAGAAAGAGCGCGGATGGAAAGTATATTCTAAACGGGGAAAAATCTTTTATTACCAATGCTTCATATGCCTCTCAATTTACCGTATTCTGCAAGGTCGGGAACCCGGGCAGCCTTATGATGGCATGTGTCATTATTCCATATGATTCGATTTATAACGGTGAAATCGTCTCTCAGCCTTTCGATGCCAGAGAAATTACCGTACCTGGAGGAGGTACGGTAATAACGGGGAAGCCGGAAGATAAACTCGGACAGCGCCTCTCGAACACGGCAACGGTAAAATTTGAGGATGTTGTTATTGAAGATCACCAAATCGTAGGTAACAGGCGACTCGGCTTCAAGTACGCCATTGAAGTACTTGATTATGCAAGACCCATGGTTGCGGCGATCGGGGTCGGTCTGGCTAAGAGGGCGCTTGATGTAACTTTAGAATATACGAAGGAACGCAAGCAGTTCGGACATAGGATCTGTGATATGCCTGTAGCGAGGGACACACTCGTCGAAATGTGGAAAAAAGTTGAACTGGCCGATCTGGCTCTGATGAAGGCGGCATTCAAAGTTCAGGAAGGAGCCGACGACAGGGGTATGTATGCCTCTATGGCGAAGAATGTTGCGGCGGAAGCTGCTCTGTTCTGTACCAAAGAGGGGCTTCATCTTCACGGTGGTTACGGGTTCATGTCGGAATATGAAATTTCCAAGCTGGCGCGGGATGCCCAAATCATCGACATATATGAAGGCGTAAGGGAAGTTCAGGACATGATTATAGGACGGGAGCTGGTATAGAAAATGTTGTATCTTCACGGTTTAGGCCACTTTCACCCGGAAAATGTAATAACAAACCGGTTTTTGAGTGAACTGGATATAGGAAGCAACGAAGAATGGATTCTGGAGCGCGTTGGTATCCGTAGCAGACGTACAAGCCTGCCTCTGGATTATATTAAGACGACAAAAAATAAAGATCCTCGGGCAGCATTTGGGGCGAGTCTGTACACGAATGCGCAATCGGGAGCCCGGGCGGCACGCATGGCTCTGGAAAGAGCGGGGCTGAAGCCTGGAGATATGGGATTGATCATATCCGGAAGTTCGGCGCCGGATTACGTTGCACCGGCTGAGGCGGCTACTGTGGCTGCAGAACTTGGGATTGATGTTCCCTGTTTCGATCTTAATTCCGCATGTTCCACTTTTGGGATGCAGCTCAAGTTTTTGTCCGATATGAAGCCGGAAGCCCTTCCTCCTTATATCCTGATCGTGAACCCGGAAAACTTCACCCGTACGATAGACTACTCCGACCGGAGGGCAGCCCCGCTGTTTGGAGACGGGAGCAGTGCTGCAATTGTATCCACCTCTGTTCCTTCGAAAATAATTTTTGAGGCATTTTTTGCTGATTCAAATCCGTTATCGTGGGACAAAGTTCGTATCCCCCGCATGGGACACTTTGGCCAAAATGGAAGCGCCGTACAGGGTTTTGCAATCCGTAAGACAACAGAGTCTCTCATGAAATTACAGGAAACTTACCCAATAAATTCAGGTCGGTTCAAGTTTGTAGGGCATCAGGCAAACTTCGGAATGCTGAAAACCGTATGTGAGAGGTGCGATATATCTGAAGAAGATCACTGGCACAATGTTGTGGATTACGGCAATACGGGCTGCTCAAGCGCTCCATGTGTCCTGAGTCAACATTGGAATAAATTCCATCCCGGAGACCATATAGCATTAATCATGGTTGGTTCGGGGCTTACCTGGGTCCGAACGATGCTGAAGATATTGGAATGAGAGCTTCAGGTTTCAAGTTAAAAATGGCAAGAGCTGAATGCAATATTTTAATGATAGAACGTGGGTGGGAAAATAGTGAAATACTCTGAATTTATAAAAAAAGAAAATTTTGAACTGGCCGATCTGATTGCTTTTGCTTACGGGCGATTGGTTGATGATGCGCCTGAAGGGTTCGATGCCCGTTTACCCGCCCCCCCCTTCCTCATGGCGGATCGCATCCTTTCAATAAAAAGTGACGGCAGGAAGGGGTCCGTTATTGCCGAGCAGGATGTAAGGATGGACGCATGGTATTTTCAGTGTCACTTGCCGGGAGACCCAGTACAGCCAGGTTGCCTTTGTGTAGACGCAATCTGGCAATTGCTGGGTTTTTACTGCATCTGGAAGGGTGGATTAGGCGGCGGCCGGGCATTGGGATGCGAGGAGATTTCCTTCAACGGACAGATACGACCCTATAATCAAACGGTCCGTTATGAAGTTGACGTGAGGCGTTTTTCTCATCTTAAGGATTCAGGTTCAAGCATTGCTATAGGAGATGGCAACGTATTCGTGGATGATGAGATGATAATGACCATTAAAAAGGCCCGTACGGGAATCTTCAGGGGAATTGTCTATCCCGATTATCCGAAGATGTCACCTAACTCCAAGGGTGGAATTATAAAGAGAGACTTATAACTGCTGAGTTTCGGGTTTCGAGTTTCGGGTTTCGGGTTTGACAGTTTCGTAAAAAGTTAAACCCAGAGGATCTGTCATTTCGACGGTTCGGCTGGGTTCACCGAAGACCACAGGAAGAAATTTTGTTTTTTCAATGTGTTACGGTCTAAAGATTTTTCGTTTCACTCGAAATGACAAGCTATTGAGACTTTCAAGGAAATCATTTTGATAAAAATGGTATAAGGCATTGTTGTTACATGATATTGCATGAATTGTGTTCATTCCGGGGAAGGGTCTGATTTCCTTTCCATTGTGATGTCGTAAAACGGCATAGTGGCGCTTTTTACAAAGCCATCAAGTTTTAAGTTTTAACAAAAGAAATTAGATAGCAAATGGATAAAAAACTCGAAACCCGAAACTCGAAACCCGAAACCCGGGACGACAGACCCGTTGCCATTGTTACTGGTGGTGGAACCGGAATAGGCGCTGCGTGTTGCAAGGCCCTTTCTGCTGAAGGATTTAAAATAGGTATTCATTATCGGAGAAGTAAGGATCAGGCGAAGGATGTCCTGTCTCAAATGGAAGACGGGTTCCTTTTGAAAGCAGACCTTGCCGATGTGGATGAAGTGGAAGAAATGGCAAAAGCTATCAAGAGTATGGTCGGTCGTGTGGATGTGTTGGTGAACAATGCCGGAATATCGGCTAACAACGATATAAATTCGATGAAAATCGGTGAATTTGATTCACAACGGGCAATGCTGCGCGGTACCTGGTACCTGACCAAACGGATATTGCGTCTTTTCATGCTTCGCAGGAACAGCGGCAGGATTATCAATATTTCCAGTGTGGTAGGACATACCGGCAACGGGGGGCAGATCCCGTACACTATGGAGAAAGCGGCGCTCGATGCGTTTACCAAATCTCTTGCGAAGGAATTATGGGGGAGGAACATTCTCGTCAATTCGGTAGCTCCGGGATTTATTGATACAGCCATGACTGAGAATCTTCCCGATGACGTACAGCAAAAGATCCTTGAGAACATTCCCCTGGGACGGATGGGTCATCCTGAAGAAGTGGCCGACGTCGTGGCCTTTCTTGCCGGCCGGGGCACCTACATTACAGGAAGCGTTGTTCACGTTAATGGGGGGCTTTATGGGGGCTGATACAAAGACGATTGAAGATGTACTTCTTCTGGTTCCTCAACAGCAACCGTTCCGTTTTATTGATAACATACTGGAAATGGATGAGGATCATATTATTGGAACATACCGCTTCCGGGACGATGAATATTTCTATAAGGGGCATTTTCCCGGCCAGCCCGTTACACCGGGGGTTATTTTGATTGAAACGATGGCCCAAACCGGTGTTGTTGCTTTTGGTATATATCTGCTCATGCAGGAAGGCTTATCATCCGATCAAATTAAGCGGTTAGTTACCCTTTTCACCATGGTTGACGAGTGTGAGTTTAACGACATTGTGAACCCCGGGGAAAGGGTTATTGTTAAGGCTGAAAAAATCTATCTTCGCAGAGGAATTTTAAAAACGAGGGTCAGGATAGAAAGAGAAAACGGAGAATTTGTCTGTTGCGGGGTATTGACCGGCAAAGGAGTCAAATTTAATGAGAAGTAGAGTTGTTATCACAGGAATGGGCGTTACAGCACCAAACGGACACGGGTTAAATAATTTTGAACAGGCCTTGCGCGAGGGCCGGTCAGGAATCCGATTCTTTCCCAGATTAAAGGAACTCAAGTTTTCCTGCCAGATTGGGGGCATGCCGGAGAACTTTGATGAGATTCGCAAGAGCTATTTCGACCACGAAAAGCTCATGTCCCTGAACGATAATATCGGATATATATCCGTGTCTGCT
>Ga0209121_10002808_pt1 | contig 17337 bp, 9 predicted proteins | sample Cruoilmetagenom3_FD_187292 | JGI IMG/M metagenome (GOLD analysis project Ga0209121, IMG submission 187292) | Oil polluted marine microbial communities from Coal Oil Point, Santa Barbara, California, USA - Sample 3 (SPAdes) (version 2) | ecosystem: Environmental > Aquatic > Marine > Oil seeps ... | reverse complement strand
CGGACATCGACCACGTCGATATCGGCACGGTCGGCTGGTGGGGCGAGTGGCATATGAGCAGCTCGAAGACCGGGAAAATGCCGACGATGGCCAATCGCAAAAAGATTATCGACGCTTATACCGCGGCCTTTCGCAAGACGCCGCTGCTGATGCTGATAGGCGGCGGCGAATGCCTGACCTATGCGGCTGGCCGGGGGGCCGGCTGGCGGGCAGACTGCCTCGGCGACATGGGCGGATTCTCGAAGACCTGGTGTCACATGTGCGATGCCTATCCGAGTCAGATTCCTGCCGCCGGCGTGCAGGATGCCTGGAAGACGGCCCCGATTGCCTGGGAAAGCTGCTGGGACATGCGCCGCTGGGTGAAAGAGGACTGGTCGCTGCGGTATATTTTCAATTACGCGCTGGCCCTCCACGGCTCGTATTTGAATAACAAATCGGCGCCGCTGCCGGCCGGCGAGAATGTCCGTGCCGAAATCGAGCGTTTTCTTCGGCGTTTCGGCTACCGCCTTGTGCTCAAAGAGATCGAGCATCCGAAGCGCATCAAGGCCGGCGAGCTGCTGACTCTGCCGATGAAATGGCAGAACACCGGTTCGGCGCCGTGCTACCGCCCTTATCGAGTGGCGTACCGCCTGACGGGCAAAGACGGCCGTGAACTGACATTCGTCGGTAACATAACCGTTAATAAATGGATGCCGGGATCTGTCGAGACCTTTACCGAAGAATTCATGAAAGAGCCGCCGGACCTGCCGCCCGGCCAAATCGTCAATGTTATCGACCATATTTTCCTACCGGACGATATCTCCGCCGGTACATATCTGTTTGATATCGCCGTCGTCGGTGAGCAGACGACCGAGCCCGTCTTGCAGCTCGGCATCGAAGGCCGGATGTCGGACGGCTGGTATCCGCTCAGTGAGATCGAAATAATAACAGAGGAGCAATTAAAATGATGCATACAACCCAACAAATGTCAAGACGTCAAATGGTGAAAAAGTCTCTGGCCGCGGCGGCTCTCGCGGCAACGCCCTTCGACTCCGCTCAGGGTGAAGAGAGCCTTCATGCCGAGCGGAGACGAGGCACGAGCCGGGGCCCATACGTCCGGCTGGGCGGCCCGGTATTCGAAAAGTACAAGGATCCCGCCGGCTGGGTGGCGGCTCTGAAAAAGCTCGGCTACGGCGCCGCCTACTGCCCGGTCAGTGCCGATGCCGGCGACGATGTCGTCAAGGCGTATGAAAAGGCAGCCAAAGATGCGAATATCGTCATCGCCGAGGTAGGGGCGTGGAGTAATCCTATCAGTCCGGACGAAAAGACCCGCAAAGAGGCCCTCGCAAAATGCCGCCGGCAGTTGCACCTGGCCGACCGCATCGCCGCACGCTGCTGCGTGAATATCACCGGCTCGCGATCCGAGAAGTGGGACGGGCCCTCGGCGGGCAATTTCACCGATGAGACGTTCGATATGATAGTCGAGACGACGCGTGCGATTATCGATGACGTCAAGCCGACCAGGACGTATTTCACGCTGGAGACGATGCCGTGGGCGTATCCGGATTCGGCCGATTCGTACCTGAGCCTTTTCAGGGCCATCGACCGAAAGCGGTTCGCCGTGCACCTGGATCCGGTTAATATCGTGTGCAGTCCGCAGCGGTATTTCAGCACCGGCAAGCTTATCCGCGAATGCTTCGCAAAGCTCGGTCCTCACGTCAAAAGCTGTCACGGCAAGGATATTCTTTTACAGCGCAAGCTGACGACGCACCTCGACGAGGTCCGCCCGGGACTCGGCGGGCTCGATTATGAAACGTTCCTAACCGAATTGAGCAAGCGGCCTGATGTCCCGCTGATGCTCGAGCACTTGCCAAACGCCGAAGAATACCGGCTCGCCGCCGAGTACGTAAGAGGAGTAGGCAGGAAAATCGGTATCGCGGTTGTTTGAAAACAGTAACCAGTTCAATTCGAGGAAAAAATGAGTTCATTAATCCGTTTGGTATCGTCGGCGGTTGCGGTCTCTGTGCTTGCGTTCGGATCGGCGGTCGTCCGGTCGATGGATATCGTCAGAGACGGCAAAGCCGTTGCCGTAATAGTTGTCAAGGATTCGTCGGATCTCGCCGGGCAAGTTCGTGCCGGAAGGCAGCAAAGCAAAAGAATCCGCGGATTCGAATCCGGCGACTGGGCTGCGGCCGACGTGCTGGCCGACTGGATTGAGAAAATCTCCGGCGTCAGATTACAAATAGTCAACCGGGCCGGCAACGAAACACCTGCCATCTACGTCGGAGCCGCGGCGGTCGAAGCCGGCCTGTACCTGAGTGGTATCGGCAGTTCCACAAACGAGGGGCTGCGAATCGTCGGCGATGGGAAATCCCGGATTCTTATCGCGGGACAGAATGAAACATCAACCATCAGGGCTGCGTGCCGGTTCCTGGAAAAACTTGGTTGCCGGTACTTCATGGATCATGAGCTGGGCGAAGTCTATCCGAGCAGCAGCACTGTTACAGTCGGCGTACTTGATATCAGTGAAAAGCCGGGCCTGATGCTGCGTAAGATATGGGGCTCGCAATGGAGCGGAAAGAGCCTGTGGAAAATCTGGAACGGTGCCGGCGGCCTTCAGATGGCGACCGGGCACGCCTGGGGCCAGTACGTCGATAAGAATCTCTTCGAGATGCACCCGGAATTTTTCGCCTTGCGTGACGGCCGGCGTAAAAAAGGAGACTGGTACTGCACATCCAGCACCGGGCTTCGTAAGGTGTTTGCCGAAGGAGTGATTGCAAAGGGTGGGGCGAATCCCTCGGTTTCTCCGCCGGATGGGACCGGCTACTGCCAGTGTGCTAATTGTCAAGCACAGGATGACCCGGCCTGCATAGAACCGTCTTCCGGCAGGGTGAGCGTGACAAACCGCTACGTGGATTTCCTCGATGAGATTGCCCGGGAGGTTGCAAAGGTTCAACCCGACCGGCTGTTGAGTTTTTATTGCTACGCGGATTATACGCAGCCGCCGACGCTCAATCGCAAACTATCGCCCAATCTCGTGGCGTGGATCGCTCCGATACGTTACAGCCGGTTTCATCGAATCGGCAGTCCGAGCTCAACGAGCAGAATGCAGCTCGCCGAAGTGATTGACGGCTGGGCCGCGACGGCGGAACGAATCGCGTATCGCACGTATAATTATAATCTCGCAGAATGCCTTGTTCCGTTCTCGAAGCTCTCGGTCTGGAAACACGATATTCCGTATCTGAGAGACAAAGGCTGTATCGGTATAAATCTCGAATCTCTCGTGAACTGGGAAATCTACGGGCCGCATCTGTATCAGAGCATCCGCCTGGCTTACGATCCCGATATTGACAGTGACGCGTTGATGGATGATTACTTCGCGAAGTTTTACGGACCGCAGGCCGGGGCGTTTATGAAACGATACTGGCTGAGTATAGACGAGGCATTTGCGAATATGAAATGCGAGTCCGGCAGCTTCTTCTCGCTGCATCTGGTCTATACGACCGATTTCCTGAATAAGCTCTCGAACCTGGTTCAAAGGGCGACTAATGCCGCAGGTGGTAACGAGACATATCTCTCCCGCATAGCTATGACGGCCCAGGGACTGAGAAACGCCGTGCAGTATATCGAACTTCGTGATGCGATGAACCGGGGCGATTTTACTGCGGCAAAGAAAACGTACGATGAGCTTTATGCCCGCAACGAGATTGAACAAGAGAAAGGCTTCGGCAATCATTACACGCTTAATTATCTCAAACGCTTCGTCGGCATGCACGTTTCGGCCGGCGCAGAGGCCGCGTCGCCGCCGAACAAAGTCATGCAGGTGCTGCCTGATAAAATGAAGATGGCTTACGATGAGGCGGACGCCGGTGTTGAGAAAGGTTATCATAGACCCGGCTTTGACGATTCGACGTGGAGGCAGGTCGCTACGTACAGCAATACCCTGAACGCCCAGTATCTGCCGGATACCAAGAGCGTTCTGTGGTATCGCACTTCGATCAATGCACCTCACATACATGGACCGCTGAGTTTGTTTTTTACGGAAGTGGACGGCCAGGTGGTGACGGTTTATCTTAACGGCCGGCAGGTTGCTATGCTTGAAAGCCAGGCCCGCCGTAAGCCGTTTGAGGTCGATGTTACTGATGTGGTCGAGCCGGGCGAGAACTCCGTGGCGATTCGCGTGGACCACCGAAAAATTACGGAGCTTTTTCTCGGCGGCATCGTGCGCCCCGTCCTGCTTATTGAAAAAGCAAAGGGATTAAAACAATGAAAATCTGGAGAATAGCAGCTATGCCGGCATACAAGATTAGCCGAAATCGGCTCCGGATGTTTTGGATTTTCGTATGTATGATTTTTTCGGTGAGCGGCGTTCAAAGCATGGCTGGTAGTCGTGGTCGTGCCGTACCGTCGGAACATCCCCGTTTGCTGGGCTCTCGTTTGTATTTGCAGTCGCTGGCGGCGAGCCGATCCGATGCCTACAAACGAGTCGTGGTCGTGGCCCGTCAGCGCAATGCCGACGACCACGCAAAAATGATATCGATGGCGCTGGTCTGCGCGATAGAGAATGATAAGGTGCTCGGAGAAGACGCTGTGCAATTGGCGATGAAATATGTCGACGGGCCGATCAGGAAGGGGCACGTCACCTTCGCGCACGACCTTGCACGATGTGCGATTGTTTACGATTTGTGTTACGAGTACTGGACGGCCTCTCAGCGGGCGCAATTTCACGAGTACGTCAACGCCACTGTCGATGCTAATGTTCGCAGTGAGACTCACGTATTTCACAACGGCTGGTATGGCTACAAGCACTGGGGCATAGGCCTGGCGTGCTACGCTACGTATTATGAAAACGACCGAGCGCCCGCCATCCTGGAGCAACTCGAGGCCGACTGGCGCACGCGTGCGGCCCCGGCGCTCGATCTGGCCGGCGACGGCGGCGGCTGGGCCGAGGGCTATTATATCAACTACTGGCTCTACGAGTGGCTGTTCTTCTGCGAGGTCGCTAAGCGCTGCGAGGGCCTCGACCACTACGCCGAGGCGCCGAACTTCTTCGAGAATCGGGCCGTGGCGAGCATGTTCGAGGCTTATCCGGGTATCGGCACCTATGGCTCTCGAAGGCCGATACCAATGGGCGATGGCGGTGGACGCCGCTTCGGTGGCGACCGCGACAAGGTTCTGTCGGCCAGGCGCATTCTCGTAAGCCGGTACGGCGACGATCCGGTTCATCGGGCGGTGCACGCATTCAACGAGCAGACGCCGCGTTCGAGCGTGGGTGACTATGCATATAAGGATTTTCTCTGGCGCGATACGTCGGTCGAGAAAGGCGAGCTCGAAAGTTCCAGGCTGTCCCATATCAGTCAGGGCCCGGGTTACGTTTATGCCCGCAGCTCGTGGAACGACGATGCGACTTATTTCTTTTTCAAGTGCGGCGACCGTTTCACGGCTCATCAGCATCTGGACGTGGGGCATTTTTTGATCTACAAATACGAGGAGCTGGCCGGCGACGGCGGGCATTACGATTCGTTCGGGTCGAGCCACGATGTCAATTATCACCTGCGGACAATCGCGCACAGCACGATCCTGGTTTACGATCCGGCTGAAGAATGGCCTGGCATCCGGGCCGGGAATGTCACCGGAAACGAAGGCGGCCAGGCGCACAACTGGCCGCACCATAACGGGGCCGTCACCGACCCGGAACAATGGTACGCCGGACGCGAATTATACGATATCGCGGATATTCTGGCTTTCGAGGACCGGGGGGAGTATGTATATGTCGCCGGCGACTGCACACGGGCCTATTCCGGCGACAAGATGGAATCTTTCACGCGGCAGATTGTATATCTTCGGCCGGATACGTTTGTCATTTTCGACCGGGTCTGCTCCAAAAACGCAGGCTTCAAAAAGACCTGGCTGCTGCAGGCGATGAAGGTCCCCCAGCAGACGGACAGGCACTTAGTTATTACCAACGGCAAAGGCCGGCTGTTTGTCCAGACACTGCTGCCGGCCAGGCCGCAGGTCCGGCTCGTATCTGGTTTAAATGTGTCGCGGGCAAGATGCCCGCGATTCGAGGGCGGGACGCCCTCGACACGTAATACGCCATTAACGCTTTACAGCTACGGCGGGCGCGACTATCCGCCCTCACGTGACACCGGGCCTGCTCCCGAGTGCCGGATCGAAATATCGCCTTCCGAGCCGAGTGTGTGCGATTATTTTCTGCACGTACTTACGGCCGCCGGCAGCGATGTTGACTCTGTGGAGGAGGCGACCTTAATTCGCCGGGGCCGGGCGCAGGATATTACCGTCTCCGTCGGCACGGCAACAATTAAATTCGACCTGCCGGGCGTGGGGGGCAGTATCGAACAGCACGGACTGCAAAGGAAATTCGCAGATGGGATCATTTCCGATATTTCCTCGGGTAAACTGTAGTGTGTGTAACTTGTTGCAGTACGTATTTAGCTAACCTCTGGAACTCACGACCATCCCCAAAGCCTGCGGCTTTGAGGCTGCCACCCAATTCACATTAATTTTATTGGGTGGCAGCCTCATCCCGATTGTCATTATCGGGATGGGGATGGCTTTTACCTCATGTCTGAAGTTTTAGACCTTGAAGAATATTTTGTGCCGGTACAGGAACCACAGTAGCAGCCACTTGATAGCCAGAATACCGACAGGAATAATCAGCGGCGAGAGCAGGCCGGCATTTGCAGCCACGCCCGAGAGGAAGAACTCGGCGATTGAACCGAAGTCGACGAATCTTTGCAGAAAATATATCGTTATTGGATTGACGCCTATGACGACGAAGAAGAGGGTCCACTTGCGATATCCCTTGACGTCTATTATCCAGTAGAACAGTGCCAGCAGCATCAGGCAGAATCCGCCGGAGAATAGAGTGTACGAGCTGGTCCAGATAATCTTGATAATCGGAAACACGAGTCCCCAAACATATCCGACCACGACGCATGCAAGTCCGGCGACAGCCAGGGCGGCGGCTTTTTTATTGCCGGGCCGTTCGCTGCGGAGCCAGAGTCCCGCCAGCGAGCCTATCAAGACCGTACAAATCGCCGGGAGTGTGGAGATGAGCCCTTCATTGTCGCCGTAGCCGTAGTAAAGCGTCCCCGGAATTAACTGCTGGTCGATATACGACGACAGGCAGCGCTCGGCCGTCATCACGCCCGCTCCAAAGCCCGGCACCGGAATCAACGCTGCGGCAAGCCAGTACAATATCAGGACCGCGCCGATAAATATCGCCTGGGTCCGCCATTTCGTGTGCAGGACAATAATCGCGGCGAAAAAATAGCATAGCCCGATCCTCTGCAGCACGCCCGGCCAGCGCATCTCAGAGAACTCAAAGCTCAGCAGATTGTTGTATATCAAACCCAGCAATATTAGCACGGCGCTTCTCTTGATGATGTGAAGGTAGAGCACCGGCAGGCTTTGTCCCCGCTCTCGCCGGTGGGAAATCGAGAACGGCAGCACCGCCCCCATGATGAACAGGAACAGCGGAAATATCAAATCCTCGAAACGAAAACCCTGCCACTCGACGTGCTCGAGCTGAATGTGAATTGCCTCGGTTACCGGATTTTTCCAAACCTCAACAAGGCTGCTTAGAGCCGCACCGCCGCCTATGATCCAGAACATATCAAATCCACGAAGCGCATCAATCGAGACTATGCGTTCTGACGGTAAAGTTGGCTGCTCGGTGTTGGACACTGACGGACCCTTTCAATTAATTGATTAAACCTGGATATATTTTTCGTATCTTCCCGGCTGCCGTCGCCGGACCTGATTTGAAGGAGAATATCAGGCTTTTTTCGTTAATTCAAGATATCTTTATTAAGGCCGGAATTTGATTGATTTTTACCTCGCCGTTTCGTAAAATATACTTGTTGCGAGTGTAAACATAAAGACCTGCTGCAATAAGCAAGCTGTGGCACAAAGCAACAGGGAGACGGGGTAAAGAAGAGCTTAGTGATCCGCCTGTGTCTCCCTTTTTTTGTGGGCTGGCTCTTGCCTTAAATTCGTGGTTTTGCGCCGGCTTGAATGAAATTGAAATACCGGTTAGTCGGGGACATAAGATGTTGGAAGGCAGATACAATATAGAGGATACGGAGCAGGACATACTAAGTCACTCTGAACGATTGGACTGGATACATATCCTCAGCTTAGATCCTATTCTGGCAACCGATGTTTATGAAAGGATACATAACGATCCGAGAATGAAAAACTATCGATTGCTCAGGCCTCGGAAAACAGAAATACGAGATACTGCCGAAGAAATAGAGGCTATGGCGAGAGATACGGCACTGTCACGATTGCTTATCATCGACGTGCGCAAAGAAGCGTTGCCCAAGCTCCGGACGGCGTATAATAAAATCGTCGGTTATAATCGTAGAGATCTGAACAAATTATGCTTCATAATACTGATTGGCGACGGTCCGTGGAACCTGTTCTGGGCGGGAAAGACAATGGATGTTTTTGTACCTTACCTCTCTGAGCATCGAGTGGATTTTCATCCCGCCGTATTCTTCTATGATCCTTTCCTGCACTATGAAAAGGGCGAGATCGTGCGTGGTGCGATAGATGATAAATTTGTGCTTCCTGACAAAATCCCGGGAAGGTTTGTTCCGTATTTCAAGAAGGATCAGAGTATTAGAGTGGATAAGATAAGGCGCTATTTCAGAGCGACGGATAAACCTGATGATATTCGCAAAAAAAGACTCAGAAGGCTGAGAAGCCTGTACAAAAAAAGAATTGCAGAACGATTTCCCCACCATAAAGATCAATTAAAAGCCTGGCTGTCTAAAAAAGGAATCAGGTTGGCGAGCGAAAAAATGCATCTCTACCCCCTGTTCTTTGAAGACTGGGTGTATGAACTTACGCGAAAAGCAAAACGGCGTTAATTTCCTCAAACTCGCAGCCCGTCGGGCGTAGTCGAGGAATCTATTTTTAACAGATCTCTCCGCTGCGCCTTCGGCTCCGGTCGAGATGACACGTCTGAGCTTTGTCATTGCGGGCCTGGCCCCAAGGAGCCGATTCGAAGAATCGCGTGGCAATCTCAAACGTCACTTTGAGCCTTTTCAACAGGTCCTTTCGCGGGAATGACAAGTTGTATGATATTGTTGCTATTGAAAGACTTACCCTTTCAATAGGCTCTAAAATCGGGCAGTTTGAGTAATAAGAAGAGGCCTATACCGAATCGTTGGATATAGGCCCCGAATTCATGCTCATCCTGATGTGGCCTTAACGTAAGCCGTTTTTATTCTTAAGGAGCGGTTCTCGATCTATACAGCCGGATATCGTCGAAAAACATCTTGCCGGAACCGCCGGGCGTCGTCATATTGTCTCTGGTTCCCAGACCGATTGCAATCCTGGTGACATTGGTCAGGTTTATGCCCTGGTCGGCAAAGGCCTGCAACGGGATGACCCATTCGGTCCAGGTGTCTGCCTGTGCCGCGGCCGGGTCATCGTGGTACACCACGGCGGGCGCACCGGTTTTATTTGCCACAGCAACGTACAACGGTTCACCATCGTTGCTGGCGATGCCGATATCCTGGTTCGCCCATTGCGGACTAACCGTTCCGGTAATCGTGACGTTCGAGAATTTGGCTTCGCACGTCAAGGCAGGATCATGGGCCGTCAGCGCCAGGCCGATATAAACGTTCGAGCTCATTGGGATATTCTGTGGTGTAGTGCCCGTGACCGGCTGCCAGGCCGAACCGTTAGTCGAATGTGAAACCGTAAAGTTGCCCGAGATGTCACGCTCTAATTTCACCCAGTGCGGAGCGGCGATGCCGGTCTGATTCGTATTGAAACTGGCGCCGCCGGTATCATAACGACCCTGAGAGGCAACCCCGTTGCCGGGTGTGATGCACGCGAAGGCATGGACCGAATCGGGATCGAGCGTCTCGCGAATCATCACGCCGGCCTTGGCCCAGGCGTTGGTATTCTCCACACTTTCCACTCTTGCGACAATCGAACCGACGCCGGTGAGAATCTTATAGGCAAAGTGAAACTCGTCTGCTTCTACTCCGTTAACCGCCCAGATATCCGCTCCGGAAGCGGTCATCGTAAAGGTGCCGGCCGGACCTTCGACAAAGCTGCCGACGGATCCCGGATAGCCTCTGAACCACAGAGACAATTCCGTAACGCTTTGCTCGGTCCAATCCCTCGGACGGGGGGCGATTAATGTCAACTCCGCCTCCGAGTAGTATGCGTAGCCCGGCTTATTATTGTCGTAGGATAACGGCATCGATTGTTTGCCGCCGTGAACGATTGTTTCCTCGGTATAGGAATAAGTGGTTTCGTCGCCGACCATCGCACCGGAGCCGTTACCGGCGAAGTATGGTTCGCTGCCGGGCGAGCCGAAGCCAAGCCCATCGTGCCATGCGTACCATATCTGGTTGTCGCCGGAGTCGTAATTCTCGAAATCGTCCACGATGAAGTAATCGGCCACCGTGAAGCTCCATACTTTGCCTTTGGTGATAGTCGTGTCAGTATTATATTCGTCGATTCTCCAGTAGTAGGGCCCGGTTCCCCATCCGATGTCTTCCGGTGGAGTATAGCTGGTAGCGCTCTGGCGTCCTCGGTACACATCGGCCGTCGAAGTATCTGCATCCGCGACGTCATCTGCATCGGTGCCGAAGTACACATCGTGTTGAGCAGCCATATCCCCGGGTGACCAGATAAGGGGTAATGCAGTATGAATATCCGGAGTTGACCCATTGGGCGGACTCGCATTCCAGGCAAGCATCGGATCGCCCATCATAGCCTTCATAATCTCTTCCGGAGTCAATACCTTGTCGTAGATACGGACGTCATCGATAAGGCCGTCCCAGAATTCGGCCGCATCGTTTACCTGCCGTCCGATGTGTGCACGGCCCAAAGCCAGGTCCCAGCTTTTAGCCTCTGCGGCTACTTCGATACCGTCAGCATACAACCTGGCGGTGGTTCCGTCATAGGTCAGGCATATATGATGCCAGACATCTGTTTCCCAGAAACCACTAAGAGATACATCATCGAAGCCATAACCTCCGCCGACAAGATCGCTGCCGAGCATTCCGATAAACAAAGCCTGACTCGTACTGGGTGAGCCGTATGCCGCTATCCAGCGATAGCCGGCAGCAATCGTATCGGTCCTGGCCCATCCGCACATGCTGCGGGGTGCATTGCCGGACGGTAGGCCTGATACGTTGGTAAAATTAACGTAATCATCGCTTCCGTCGAAATCCAGCGCTACATCATCATAGCCGGCTACCCAGACCGGACCATTGATAAGCGTACCGTCATTTTTATGCCCGGACCAGTCGATAGCTATTGTACCCTGTCCCTCGTCGAGTTTCCACCAGCATACGAGGTTGTGATCGGAAATTGGTATCTCGGGCATGGTCCTGAAGCTCCATGTTTCGCCTTTATACGTAGTCGATCCGTCGAATTCGTCGACCCGCCAGTAGTAGGTCTTATCTAATTCAAGCGTTCCGGGATTATAGCTTAGAGCTCCCGCCGGTGTACCGATGGTGTCGTTGGTTACATCATCGAAATTATCGCCGAAAAACACCGTATGCAATTTGGCACCGAAGCCTGCCGTCCAGGTGAGAGTCGTCTGGGTATCCGTGAATCTGGCGCCGTCGGGCGGACTGGGATTATAGGCGGTCTTGCTGGGCACTGTTAAGCTCCAGACGTCGCCCTTCCAAGGGCTGTTCGGGTCTGCCTCATTGACCTCGTCGATTCGCCAGTAGTAAGTCGTACCCGGAACCAGGCCGTCCGGATAGGGAAATCCGGGGAAGCCGACAACAAAATACTCTGTATCCTGATTGCCCTGAAATGTCCCGCCGGTGCCATTGTCCACGTCACTGGAATTTTCGCCGAAGTACACATCATGCGAGACGGCGAAACCGCCCGGAGTCCAGGAAAGACTCACCCATGTATCCGGGTGTATGGCGCCATCGGCCGGGTCGGGTTTGGTCGCCTTCGGAAGTGCCGCCAGCTTCCTTATCTCGGCAGGGCTAAGGGCGTAGTCGTAAATGCGGACATCATCGATCAGGCCATCCCAGAATTCAGCCGCATTATTGACCTGTCGCCCAATATGCGCCCTGTTCAAAACCAGATTCCAGTTTTTTGCGCCTGAGGCCACCTCGATGCCGTCGGCATAAAGTCTCGCCGTGCTTCCGTCATACGTCAGGCAGATGTGGTGCCAGACATCGACCTCCCAAAAACCACTCGCGAAGACGTCATCGCCGTAACCTCCGCCGTACAGGCTCGCGCCGTTCATGCCGATGAACATAGCCTGACTTGTTCCCCCCGAACCATAAGCTGCAATCCATTTCCAGCCGGCGGCAACCGTATCGGTCCTGGCCCAGCCGCACATGCTGCGGGGGGATGTGCCGGACGGCAAAATCGACGGATTGCCAAAATCAACGTACTGCGATGCTGCACCATCCAGGACCAGTGCATGGCTGCCCACTATTGCGTCGGTCGTGAACTCGGGTCCGTTCATGAGCGTTCCGTCAATGTCGCCGGCCGAATCCGTTGCATCGTTATCCAGCCGCCAGTGTGCAAGCTCTGTTGCACCTTCAGCACTGCTGGAAAGACTCAACACAAAAACAAAGCAGGCTAAATAAGTTAGTTTTCTCCGCATAATAGTCCTCCTTCAAATTAACTGATTGATGATAATCCCGGCCTTCCCTGCCTTTTGTCAATTCCATCCAGAATAATTCCAACGACTTGATGCCAAAGATACTGACGATTCTATTTGTACCAGATAGATTACCTTGCAGTCAAGGGAAATCTCTCGCAAAGATCGTGTGTACCTTTTAAATAATATCGGGAAAAAGCAGATAGAAAAGCACATATTTTTCTTGAATTGACGCTGAAAGTTCAATTTCCTTAATAATTGTTGAAAAAACGGTGCCGTAAAGAAATGCTATATGTCCGAATGTGATTGTAGAACCAACTGGAATTGGAAAACTTATTACGGTATTATGGCCTGGATGAATTGGCTGTATGTGTGCCCAATACTCTGCCTGTCAAAGGTTTGATGAGTTTTTCGTGAGGATATTATTATGAGAAAACAGAAAGCGAGTAAAAGTAAATGCGGCCCGGCAATCTCCCGGCGTTCCTTCATCGGTGGTTCTGCCGCTGCTGCGGCGATGACAATCGTGCCGGCGTCTGTCCTGGGAGGCCGGGGCCGAACGGTGCCGAGCGAGAAGCTCGACATCGCTGGAATCGGAGTGGGCGGCCAGGGCCGATGGGATATTGACAATGTCAGCAGCCAGAATATTGTCGCGCTGTGTGACGTGGACTGGGCCCGCGCTGCGGATACGTTTAAGACTTACCCAAAGGCGAAGAAGTACCGTGATTTCCGAGTCATGCTGGAGAAAGAAAAAGGAATCGACGCCGTCGTGGTAGCCACGCCGGACCACGCGCACGCCGTCGCTTCGATGACGGCTATCAAAATGGGCAAGCACGTCTATTGCGAAAAACCGCTGACCCGGACGGTCCATGAGGCGCGGGCAATCGCAAAAGCAGCAAAGCAGGCGGGCGTTGCCACTCAGATGGGGAACCAGGGCATGGCCTTCGAGGGCAATCGCCTGATCAACGAATGGCTCTGGGACGGAGCAATCGGCCCGGTCCGTGAGGTGCACGCTTGGTCTGACAGGCCGACGCATAACGGCCGGCTCTTCTGGGCGCAGGGTGTTGATCGGCCGAAGGACACGCCGGAGGTTCCATCGACTTTGGACTGGGATTTGTGGCTGGGGCCGGCACCCTATCGACCTTATCATCCGGCGTACGTGCCCTTCGCATGGCGCGGCTGGTGGGATTTCGGATCGGGCGGGCTTGGTGACATGGGAATTCACAATCTGGCGCCGGTCTTTTCGGCGCTGAAACTCGGCGCACCTGAAAGCGTGTATTCCAGCTCGACACTCGTATATAAAGAAACGCTGCCGCTGGCCTCTACGGTTCATTATCAGTTCGGCGACAGGGGGGATATGCCGCCGGTCAAGCTGCACTGGTACGATGGCGGTATGCTGCCGCCTCGTCCGGATGAGCTGGAAGATAACCGGGAGCTGTCACGCGAAGACGGGCTGATTTTCGTTGGCGATAAGGGCACGATGTACGTCGAAGGCTGGGGCGGCAATAGCCCCCGCCTGATACCCGAAGCGAAAATGAAGGCGTACAAAAGGCCTCCCAAAACGCTGCCCCGCTCGATCGGGCATCACAAGGAATGGATCCAGGCCTGCAAGACCGGCAGCGAGACTCGCTCGAATTTCGGCTTTGCCGGCCCGCTGACCGAGGCGGTTATGCTGGGAACGGTTTCCGTTCGTATGGGCGGCAAAAGATTGGTCTGGGACAGCGAGAATTTCAAGATTACGAATCTGCCGGAAGCCAACAAGTATCTGCACTATGAATATCGTCCGGGATGGACTTTGTAGAAATTAGCGACCGTTTGAAAGAAAAGGAGGTATATTCATCATGACAAGCAAGGGAAAGGTCAAAGTGGGCATTATCGGTTCGCAGTTTGAAGCGGACATCCACGCTGCTTCTATTGGGATGGTTCCGGATGCGGCGGAAGTTGTCGCTGTAGCTTCGCCAACGCCGGGCAACGCCCAAAAGCTGGCTGAAAGGTACGGTATAGCACGGGTTTTTACAGACTATAAGGAGATGCTTGCCGTCAAAGATATCGAGATGGTGACAATCGCGGCGCCGAATAATCTGCACGCGCAGATGACTGTTGATATCGCCGAAGCCGGCAAGCACGTGGTTTGCGAAAAGCCCCTTTGCATGACTCTGGAAGAGGCCGACCTGATGATCGATACATGCCGGCAAAAGGGTGTGCTGTTGATGTATGCCGAGGAGTTGTTTTTCACGCCTAAGTACGTCAAGGCCAAAGAAATGGCCGACCAGGGCGCCTTCGGCAGGCTGTATATGGTGAAACAGGCGGAAAAGCATTTCGGTCCGCATGCGCCGTGGTTCTGGGACGTGGATAAATCGGGCGGCGGTGTTTTCATGGATATGGGATGTCACGGCATCGCGTTCTGCTACTGGTTCTTGGGCCGGCCCAAAATCAAAAATGTTTTTTGCCAGATGGGTATTTACGCCCACGCGGACAAGACCAAGGGCGAGGATAATTCGATTTGTATTATCGAGTTCGAGAACAATGCCGTCGGGCTCGTCGAGGATAGCTGGGCACGTCGCGGCGGAATGGAGGACAGGATTGAAGTTTACGGCGACGGCGGCGTCACCTACGCCGACCTTCACATGGGCAACGCGCTTCCGACTTACAGCGAGCACGGCTATGGCTATGCGGTCGAAAAGGCACCCTCGACAAAGGGCTGGACGTGGCCGGTTTTCGAGGAGCTATGGAATTACGGTTTCCCGCAGGAGATGAGGCATTTCGCCAGGTGCGTTCGCGGCAAAGAAGAGCCTCAGGCAACCGGAGAGGATGGCCGGGTCGTACAGGAAGTTCTTTACGCCGGATATTGCTCGGCGCGAAAGGGACAGAAAGTGGAGCTGCCGTACCGGCCGAAGGGCGTTCGGGCGCCGATTGACCTTTGGCTTAAGGGGTAGGGTGGACATTGCCCACCAACTTCGAATATGGTGTGCCGTGCACACCCTACGGGGAAAAGCTAATGGCAAAAATTCATGTGGAAGTTCTATCCGAGAAGGAAATCGAGGCGATTCATGCCGGCACAATGCAGATACTGCGAGATACCGGTGTTATGGTGCATCACGATGAAGCCCTAAAATTGCTCAGGCAGGCCGGTGCCGATGTCCAGCAGGATACGAAAATCGCTAAGCTCCCCGAGAAGCTTGTTATGAGCAGCATCGAGAAGGTCGGCAAAAAGTACGTTCTTTACGGCCGAAATCCCGAGCGCACCGCGAGGTTCGGATACGGCGATTTTGTGCTGATGAGCAGCCCCGGGCAGTATAGCTGGATCGATACCGACAGCGGCGATCGCCGACCGGCCAACATTGGCGATACGAACGAAGCGATAAAACTTGGCGACGCCCTCGGCAATATCACAATCGTAGGTTCGATGGCGCAGCCGCAGGAGATATCCGAAGCCTGGCGCGATGTTTATCTTACTGGCGAGCTTGTCAAGGGCACCGGCAAGCTGACCCGGTGCTGGATTAAGAACGAAAAGACGGCCGGGTATGTACTCGAAATATACCGTACGATTGCAGGTGGCGCCAAAGCTCTGCGGGACAGGCCGATGGTAAAGGCGTTTCTCGAACCGATAAGTCCGTTGCGGCTGCCGAAGGATGGGCTGGACATTGTGCGGGAGTTTGCCCGGGCCGGTCAGCCCGTGAGCATCGGCCCGATGGCGATGACAAGCGGCACCGCTCCGGCAACGTTAGCCGCGACGCTGGCGCAGGAAAACGCTGAGATTCTTGCAGGCGTGGTTGTCACTCAGTTGTTCGCGCCGGGCACGCCTATCACATACGGCGGCATCCCGCATATTATGGACCCGCGAACGAGCATCTGTTCGTTCGGCTCGCCCGAGCAGGGCCTTATGGCTGTGGCGATGGTGCAGATGGCAAAGTATTATGGTTTTCCGGTGTATGTGAACGTATGCCTGACGGATGCGAAAGTCCCGGACGCTCAGGCGGGCGCCGAGAAGGGCACGAGCCTGCTTCTGGCGGCTCTTGCCGGTGCCGATACTTTCGGTCACTGCGGAATCTGCGGGACCGACCATGCCGGCTCATTGGTATGGCTCGCTCTCGATAATGAGATAATGGAATATGTCAAGCGAATCACTCGCGGCTTTGAAGTTGATGCCGGGATGGTGGCTGCCGATGTTGTAAACAAAGTTGGCCCCGGCGGTAATTTCCTGGCCGAGGAGCATACCGTACGGAACTTTCGCAAAGAGTTCTGGCTGGCCGGTCCGGCATGGACCAGACAAAGCTGGGACGGCTGGGTCGATAGCGGCAAACTATCGATGGCCGACCGCCTCAGGGAACAGGTAAAGCAGACTCTTAGCAGCCATGAACCGGAACCGCTCGAGGCGGGATTAGCGAAAGAAGTGGATTCAATTGTGAGAGCTGCGGAGCGAGAGCTTGGGTAAGAAGAGGATGCGGACCATACGACTGAGGTGAATATAAAAGAACTTGTAATTTCTGTAGAGAAGAAAGGATGCAAGATATATGAGGAGTTATTTGAGTGTTATGCTGAAAGAAAGACGTTTCGAGGTTCTATTGCTTTTTGCCGCTATAGTATTTGCTGCGGACAAACCATTATATAGCGAGACCTTTACATTGTTGTCTCCGCTAACTGTAACCTCATCGCCCGCTGAAGGACTGATTTCCTCGCCGGAGCCGGACTGGCCCCAGTGGCGGGGGCCGCGACGCGACGGTATTTCG
>Ga0209121_10002807_pt1 | contig 17337 bp, 16 predicted proteins | sample Cruoilmetagenom3_FD_187292 | JGI IMG/M metagenome (GOLD analysis project Ga0209121, IMG submission 187292) | Oil polluted marine microbial communities from Coal Oil Point, Santa Barbara, California, USA - Sample 3 (SPAdes) (version 2) | ecosystem: Environmental > Aquatic > Marine > Oil seeps ... | reverse complement strand
CTCACTAACGCCAGAACTGCTAACATTTCATCGCAGGGTTAATCGCCTGAATTCGGTGAAAAGCCGATCCACTCGATGTCCGTTTCATCTCGGAAACGGTCTGCCATCACTTGCAGCGCTTCAATATTGTTATCGACCAGAATGAACTGCCGATTCAGTTCCAGGCAGGCAGCGCCGGTTGTGCCGGACCCCGCAAAGAAATCCAGAACAGTATCCCCGGGTCGGGATGATGCCTGCACGATACGCCGCATAATACCCAGGGGTTTTTGGGTTGGGTAGCCCGTTTTCTCTTTACTGTTGGTACAAACGATTGTATGCCACCAGGTGTCTGTCGGTAATTTTCCGCGTTCAGCTTTTTCCTTACTCACCAACCCAGGTGCCATGTACGGAATTCGAGCGATCTCATCGTAATTAAAAATGTAATTTTTCGGATCTTTCGCGTACCAGAGGATGTTATCATGTTTTGCTGGCCAACGTTTGCGTGAGCGACCGCCATAATCATATGCCCAGATTATTTCATTTAGAAACGCATCTCGCCCAAAGATATCATCCAATAAAATCTTGCAGTAATGGACTTCTCGATAATCTATATGAAAATACAGGCTGCCGTTTGGCGAAAGAAGGCGATACGATTCACGCAAACGCGGCTCTAAGAAAGTTACATAGTCATCAAATTTATCGCGATATCCCTGCTCACCCAGCACTTCAGTAATATATCGTTTTCCCTGAAAACCTGTTCGGTCACCTTGTACTGATTCAATCGTTCGCAATTGCTGCCGTGATTGTTTATGTCCTGTGTTAAAAGGTGGATCGATATAGATTAACTGAACAGATGCACGTGATAGTGCGCGTATGATTGGCAGATTATCACCATAATAGATTTTATGCGACATCAGCGCTTATCCTACAATCCCCTGGTATCCAGCAGCCAGGAACTTGAACGCCAAATAAATCAGAAATCCAGCGCATAAACTGATCAGTGTTGAGTACACCTTATTCGTAATCAATTTTTTCCCGCTGCCTATCATTGTGGATAAAAGCAGATTCCAGACAAAATCCGCGCTGATATGCCCGAAATAGAAACCCGCGACGATCAGCCACCCAATAGCTTTCGCTTCTAACAGGTAAACTGCGGCTGCGGTCATCCACCACGCATACCAGAATGGATTGCTTAAAGACGCTGCAACACCCAAGGTGAGGAGCCGTCCATATGATAATTTTTCTTTTATACTATCCTGTTCGGGAAGTATCATTTTCCCTTTGGCTGTACCGATCAACATACTGCCGCCCATGTATAAAAGCAGTAATCCGCCCAGGATCGCAATCACAATTTGTACAGATGGCGCGCCTAAAACACCGGACAACCCCAGTGTGATGAGCATGACTATCACCAGTTCCAGCAGGGCGTGACCGACTGACACAAATAAGCCAGTCACCCACCCCAAACGCGGGGATTGGCTGATGATCGCCGTAGTGACTGGACCGGGTGTTAATACTGCTCCAATAGACATGCTGAATGAGAAAAGAAAAACCGCGATAAACGAATCGGTTGGCATCATAACGTGACCAATTTTAACACAGAGCATTTTTCACTGATCTAAAGAAATAAGGGCGAGGAAATTCCTCGCCCTTATCATCCATAAATTAAGAAATTTATTTTTCCTGCGGGTCAGTCCAATAACTAACCTTGTCCACAACGATGGCCAGATTCTCTGTTTTATCCCGGTTGACATATAAACCGAAGAACCCTTCCGCGTAAGCATTATTTTCATCAATGATCTCATCAACCTTTTCACCGTTCACATACAATATGAAACGGTTATCCAGTGCCATCACGCCAATGCGGTTGCTCTTATCTTTCCCCTGGTTGATCCACTCACTGAGAGTGTAATATTTCAGCCACACCATCGTCCCACTCTCGCCGGCAAGCCCATCCCACACGCGCAGAGAATAGCGCCCATCACAGGTAACGCCAAATAAATAACCGCGATTGTATCCCGTATTTTCCGGCACGCGGAAAATAAAGCCGTACCCGTCAGTAAGTTTGCATGTGCCCATCTTTACATCCGCTTCAATGTACGTATTTCCTAACGCGGGTGTTGAAGCGATCCGCCAGCCGTTGATCTCTGAAAGCGCGGTTAATTTTAACGTTCCGTTCTCAAAAGCTGCAGAAGTAAATTCATCGGTCCCTGTTGGCCAATATTCCGCAGTTTCCATCTCATCAATCCAATCCGCATCACCCAGGTAGATAGCGGGGTCATCAGATTCAATAGTTGGTTCAGGTTCTGGCTCAGGAGTTTCTTCTGCTACAGGAGTCTCTTCCGCGGGTACTTCTTCTGTAGGAGTCTCTTCTGCTGTAGGAGTTTCTTCTGTAGGTACTTCTTCTGAAGATACTTCTTCTGTAGGAGTTTCTTCTGCTGCAGGAGTTTTTTCCTCAACCTCTTCTACTACCAGGTTTTCCGCAGGTTGTTCCTCAAGCTTTTCAGCAACGCGCGTCTCAAGGTATTCATCTTTCGCCTGCTGGAATTGCGGAATCAGGCTGCATCCCGCCAGAAAGCTGGCTAACACGATCATTGTTACAATAATTTTCCTTTTCATGATTTCTTCTCCTCTATCCTAATTCACTAGCTTTTATAACCAATCTGGCGCAGAAAATCTTTCCGCCAGGCAATATCTTCAGGTCCTTCTATTCCTTTCGGGGAGGATCCATCCACAACGCCCAATACTGCCCGGCCTTCTTCCATTTTAGCTAAGACAATTTTAGCCGGGTTGGCTGTTGCACAGTAAATTCTGCATACTTCCGGAACATTTTTAACAACATTGAGGACATTGACTGGGAAGTATCCTTCTCCTAAAAAAATAAAGAAACTATGTCCCGCTGAAACTGCCATCGCATTTTTCCTGGCAAGTTCTATCATCGCATCATCGGTACCCGACCATCGTACCAGGCATTTCCCGGACGCTTCACAGAATGCAATCCCAAATTTTATTCCTGGCACCGTATTAACCAGTGCTTCATGGATATCTTCTACCGTTTTAATAAAATGCGATTGACCAAAAATAAAATTGATCGTTTCCGGCTTTTCTATCTGCACAACTGAAAAATCCATTTGATCTCCTTACATACTAATTTCTTAATAACATTTTAAATAAATTATCGTCCTTAAGAATAGTGCAAGAATAGTACCAATGTATCTTCGTTCATCATATTGGTAGAATCGCATCTTGTAAAGACCCAATTCCCGCATTAATTTGCGGCAGTTGATCTCGGGCGAAACAACTTTCCAGGCCATTAATCATTTATCTTATTTTGTGAACCGCAGGATGACAATAAAAATAACTTGAAAACCCAAATAACCTTCGCCCTTGTGTGATGATTCATTATTCTCCTTATATACAATTATTTTAATCGCATATCAAGCATAGATTATGACAACTTTTCGTATATATGAGCTATAAGGTACAATAAAGAACTTAATTTAAAAGGAATTTTCTGCATTGTTTGAAATAGTTTTCCTGGGTACATCCGCTTCAGCGCCTTCTACCCACCGTGGTTTACCAGCACAGATCATAAAGCATAATGAGCACCGATTCCTGATTGACTGTGGGGAAGGCACCCAACGGCAGATCTTGAGATCCGGTTTGGGTTTTAGAAAGCTCAATCGGCTGTTGATAACACACGGACATCTTGACCATATACTCGGTGTGGGGGGTTTAGTTTCTACCTATCTACGCTGGGAAGCGATGGATAAATTAGAAATTTATGGAGGTCAAACAGCTTTAGACCGCATCCACGATCTTCTTTTCAAAGTTGTTATCCGTGGTGTAAAAACTACTTTTCCGATTGATCTGATACCCATAACTGAAGGCGCAATCATCTCTGAAAATGACATGACCATCCATGCATTCCCGGTAAACCACCGCGGCCCGGATTGTTTTGGTTATATTTTTGAGGAAAAAGGGAAACGCCCCTTCTTGGCAGATAGAGCGGAAGATCTCAACATACCGCAGGGGCCGTGGCGGCGAGACCTTGTGAATGGAAATGCCACCAAATTACCAGATGGACGTATTATTAAACCTGATGAAGTATTAGGAAATTTTCAAGCAGGCACCAAGTTGGTGGTAGTTGGCGATACAGGCGAAACAGAGTCTCTGGTTCCATACTGTAAAAACGCAGATGCTCTTGTAATTGAAGGGACATACCTGCAGGATGAAGCACAGATGGCACATCAATTCGCGCACCTGACCGCACATGAAGCAGCTGTTCTCGCTGAGAAAGCTAATGTTGGACAGCTATTCCTTACTCATATTTCAAGACGATATCGGGAAAAAGATGTCGAAAATGAAGCCCGTAAAATTTTCCCTAACACCATAGTAGCCCGTGACTTTGACAGCTACATGATTAAACACGATTAATTTCTAGGTTTTATATACCTTATTAAATTCTGAATCTCACTTGACAAAGTAAATTAAGGTTAGTATATAAAAAAAATGAATGTGTTATAATCGTGACAATTAAAAACTGAAAGCCCCTGATTGTTCTCTTATCCAGAGAGGTGGAGGGATCGGCCCTATGAAACCTCGGCAACCAGGAAAATCAATGAGGATTGTTTTTCCTAAGGTGCTAATTCCGGCAGATGGTAATTCTGGAAGATGAGAGGTAAGGCAACGACATTTGCAACTGCCCCTCACTCCGATGGGGCAATTTATTTTAACACGGAGGTATTACACGTATGACAACAATGATGGAATCTGAAAAATATTTATTCACATCAGAATCTGTGACTGAAGGCCACCCGGATAAATTATGCGATCGGGTTAGTGATGCAATCCTAGATGCCTGCCTGAAGCAGGATCCGCGTTCACGGGTAGCCTGCGAGACCGCGACAAAAACCGGATTCGTTATGCTGCTGGGTGAGATCACCACCACAGCCCATTTAAACTACGATCAGATCGTTCGCGACGTTGTCAAGGAAATAGGATATGACAACACAGATAAAGGTTTTGACTATCAGACCTGCGGTGTATTGGTTGCGCTTGCTAAACAATCTGCAGATATCGCACGTGGTGTCGATAAAGCCCTTGAAGCAAAATTAGGAAAGATGAGCGAAAAAGAAGTGGAAGCAATCGGTGCAGGAGACCAGGGGATGATGTTTGGTTTCGCCTGTAAAGAAACACCGGTTCTCATGCCCATGCCGATCTATTTAGCCCATAAACTCACCCGCCGCCTGGCAGAAGTACGTAAAGATGGCACCCTACCCTGGCTGCGGCCAGATGGTAAAAGTCAGGTTACTGTTGAATATCATTACGGTAAACCTGTTCGCGTGCATACTGTATTGATTAGCACCCAGCATGCGCCTGAGATCCCTCAAGAAGACATTCGTAAAGCTGTTATCGAACACGTCATCAAACCCATCATTCCTGAAGGTATGCTTGATAAAGATATTGTTTACCATGTCAATCCTACCGGACGTTTTGTAACTGGCGGCCCGATGGGCGACTCTGGCCTAACCGGACGAAAAATCATCGTAGACACATATGGTGGGATGGGGCGTCATGGTGGTGGTGCATTTTCCGGTAAAGACCCCACAAAAGTAGACCGTTCTGGCGCGTATGCAGCCCGCTGGGCAGCCAAAAATGTGGTTGCTGCCGGTTTAGCTGACCGCTGCGAGATACAGGTTGCTTATGCCATCGGCGTTGCGCGACCTGTTAGCGTAAATGTGGAAACATTTGACACTGGAAAGATACCTGACAAGCGTATCGCGGAATTGGTCAATGAAACCTTTGATCTTCGTCCAGGTGCCATCATCCGCGATCTTGACCTGCGTCAGCCAATTTACCAAAAAATTGCTGCGTACGGCCACTTCGGGCGGGATGATCTTGATCTTACCTGGGAGCGGACAGACAAAGCAGACGCGCTGAAAAAAGCGGCTGGTTTATAAATCAGTAGGGCTGGAAAAAACCAGCCCTTTTTTATTCTTCCTCATCTCCAAAATCAAGCACTGGGCGAATACCTGAACCTGATTCTGGCTTTCCAATGATCTCTAATTCTTCCATTCTATCCACCATACGTGCAGCACGCGTATAACCAACCCCTAATTTACGCTGCAGCATTGAGATAGAAGCCCGTTCTTCCTTGCGGATAATTTCAATAGCTTTATTGAGGAGAGGATCTTCTTCTGGATCAGGTACCTCATCAAATAAAGGAGTCTGCGTCAAAGTTGCTGATGGTATGACTGGTTGGGAACGTCCATCACTTCTGTTTTGTGAGTCCGGTAAGAGAGATAGCGCCTGCCGTTTCCAGAAATTGACCAGCTTTTGGATCTCATTATTGGCCACAAACACCCCCTGCAGTCGTTTTGGAGCCGGTGCGTCAGGCGCCTGGAAAAGCATATCCCCAAAGCCTATCAACCGTTCAGCACCCGTTTGGTCTAAAATGACTCGTGAATCCACACCAGATACAACTTTAAATGAGATACGCGCGGGAAAATTTGCTTTGATCATCCCGGTTATGACATCAACTGAAGGTCGTTGTGTGGCAATAATCACATGGATACCGGTTGCACGAGCCAACTGTGCAAGTCTGTTTAAATTACGTTCTGTCTCCTCCGGAGCCATCATCATCAAATCTGCCAATTCATCGATAACCACCACAATATGTGGGAGTTTGTTAGGCTGGCGAGAATTGAAATCATCAATATTGCGTGCGCCTGCTTCAGAAAATTTCTTATATCGGCTATCCATCTCCCGTGACATCCACTTAAGTGTGCCAATTACTTTGTCGGTTTCAACGATCACGGGTGTTAACAAATGTGGTATTCCGTTATAGCCGGTTAGTTCCACACGCTTAGGGTCAACCATCACGAAGCGAAGTTGGTTTGGTGTGCGGTTCATCAACAAGCAGCATAAAATCGCGTTAATACAAACTGACTTACCAGAACCAGTTGTACCAGCGATAAGCAGGTGCGGCATTGTTCCCAGGTCAACGGCAACTGGTTTCCCTGCCACATCCTTGCCCAGCACTAAACGCAGGAAAGCTTTTGAACGTTGAAATGATTTACTTTGCATACCTTCCCGCAGCGTTACCAACTCTGCCTCCGCGTTTGGTACTTCGATACCAATATATTTCCGGCCGGGGACAGGTGCTTGAACTCGAATCCGGGATGCTGCCATTGCTAATGCGAGATCATCGGTCAGTGATGTGATCTTATTTACACGCACCCGCATTTTTCCTTTGCGAGTCTCAATAAAATCCGGTTCAATGCCAAATTGAGTAAACGTTGGTCCGCGATGGATCTCCACCACATGACCAGGTGCGTTAAAAGAAGCTAACGTTTCTTCGATGATCTTCGCGCGTTCCTGGTCCAAATTATCCCTAACAATACCTTGTGAAATTGGATTGAGTATTTCATCCAGTTTGGGAAGTTTCCAATTGATGCTGTTTTCAGCAGAATGGTAAACACGTTCAATAGAAACCCCATCCGGCAAAGCAGCTTCTTCTTGCCCAGTATTTTCTAGGGATTTTTTTGAAATAGGTTTTTTATTAAAGGGTGTTCTAATTTTCCTTTTTCCAATAGGCGTGAACCCCTGGCTTTGCTCCCCGTTTTCCGTAAACAGAACTACTTCTTCCTTTTTCTTTGAAGATTCACGTCGATTTGTCTTAGGAACCTTCCCTACTCGAGTTTTTATGAATTTTCCTGTTTTTACTGCGTTTTGGGTAAGATTGCGAAAGAGGTCTGGAATGGATACATCAAATATGAATGCCAACGCGATCAGCACCCATGCAAGCAATACAACAAAAGATCCCCAATCACCAAGAGCAACTACCAGCAACCGTTCAAACACTGCTCCAACATACCCTCCTCCTCCACCGGATTTAGCCAGAGTCCACCCCCCACCGGTGAACCAGTGCATCCATGCAAGAATATTTATATAGAGAAAAATAATTCCTAATATTCTCTCCAGGGATAATATGGGAAAGCGTTTTTCATTTCGGAAGATGAGCCAAAACCCAATCAGCAGGAGCATAAACGGAAACATTATCGCGCCCATGCCGGCAATCCAGGACAAGAATATCACAATCCATCCAGTTACATTCCCGTCTGCTGGACTCCAAAAGCCGAGTAATGCGATTACACCACTAATTAATAGCAAGACGCCTATGATATCTATTTTCCGTTCCTTTGAGATTTCCCTCAACTTGCGGATGATGGACGTTGAACGTTTACGAGATGGTTTCCGAGAACTTATCCTCTTTGAAGATTTTTTAGTAGTAGTTTTTCTTGCCATATGGTTAAACCGAAAGATTGTTCTAATTATAGCATGCGTGCTTTTTTTCTTATGGAGAACTTATTTCTTGCGTTTGCAGAGAAAACCCGCCAAAAGGGCAGTAGTAATTGTTAATCCAGCCAGCACGATTTCCATTAAACGAGTAGAGATCATCTCCGGTACTTCTGCAACCGGTTCTGATATTTCATCGAATGATTCAATTGTTCCCTGGCTTTCTGATGGACGAATACCTAAAATTGTTCCGCTCTCATCTTCTGGAGATTTTGATTCCTGACTATATATTTCACCATCTGCTTGAGGTTCTTCTTCTACAACTTGTGGCAGCTGTTCCTTCTCGGCTGTTGTTTCTTCCTGCGCCACAGATGGTATCTCTCCAGTTTGGTCATCACTTGGTGCAATAAGGATATCCGGGATAGGCATTTCATTCTGCAAATCCAAGTTACCAGTCCCGCTGTCCCCTCCTCCAATTCCATATCCATCACCAGCTGGTGGGGCAGCAGGCTGCCATGTAATAATTGGAACCTCTTCTTCGGCACTGGTAACAATTTTTTCTTCAAACGTGGTTTCAGCGCCAGATCGAGATAAGCCTTTTTCACTAGCCGCTAACCGGTAAGGGAAAATGAAATCAAATGCAAGAACAATTGCTAAAAGCACAGCGGATACGGCAGACGCAAATCTTAATACTCCTGCTAGAGCAGGTATTTGTGATCTACTAACTTCCTCAGCGGTAATTGTGAAATTTCCTGGCACTTTATGAATCGGAAGCAATTTGAGAGCACTTTTTACTTGCCATAATTTCTTAAGTAAAGGGCTCGCTGCAGGGTGATCGCTCAACAATCTTTCGACACGTTTTTGATCTTTTTTCGATAATTCATCATCAAGGTACGCAGAGAGAAGCTTCAATTCCCGCGAGGATAATTGTGTATGTTTTTTCACAGCTTGCTCCCAAGATTAAGACGGAATTTTTCCGGTAAAAGTTCCTGGAATCCCTGCAGGCATTCCTGTATCCGCTGCCGGGCACGCGCTAATCTGCTTCTGATTGTTCCTATCGGTGAGCGGGCTATTCGTGATGCTTCCTGATATCCAAACCCCTGTATATCAACCAGAATAACTACAGCCCGGTAATTTTTCGGTAATTGGTCAATGCAGCGTTGGATCGCCTCTTCTAATTCATTTTTCATAATATATTCTTCCGGCAAATTCCGATTATCCTCTAACCAAATCGGATCATCCATTTCTTCACCGGTTTCAGTATCCAGGACAGTTAACGGCTGGCTCGGTTTACACTTTTTTCGGCGTAACTCATCATAACTATTATTAGCAGCAATTCGAAGGACCCATGCGCGGAATGATCCGCCGCGGAATGACTTTAAATGCTGAAAAGCATTGATAAAAGTGTTCTGGGTTGCATCCTGGGCAGCCATTTTATTATTCAACATCCGATAGGCCAGATTAAAAACTTGTTCTTGATAGGTTAATACCAGATGGTTAAATGCATCTACATCGCCATTTTTTGCATTTCTGATAAAAATTGCTTCGTCCATATAATTACCCGACCCTCTCTACAGGATTATATCCTACACATCTTTGTAATTAATGGTAGGTTGTATTTGAGAATGGAGACGGGTTAGAATATTAGTAAACAAAGAAAGGGTCTGTAATCAATTTTACAGAAAAGATGCTACATAATCGTTAGTATCTCCTGGACACCGTACAATAATCCATTGACAGTCAATAAAAAAAGTCATATACTTAATAAAAGTCAACCGGGGAGCCTGAAAAGCTAGGCTGAGAAGAGGATGCTAAAGTCCTCGACCCGCAGAACCTGAACCGGATAATACCGGCGGAGGGAGAAAAAATAAGCCGACTCCCTTCAACAGTAAGGGAGTTTTTATGCGCGCAGTTGTTTTTGCAAACGGAGTGATTCGGGAAATTCATCTGGTAAAACAGCTGATCACGGAAAAGGATTTTATCGTTTCTGCAGATGGGGGATTGCGTTATATTCGATCTCTCAATCTTATACCAAAACTGGTTATTGGTGATCTGGATTCTGTTAGCCGTGATGATATAAAATTTCTAAAAAATAATAATATTGAGATATTGAAATTTCCAACGGATAAGGATCAAACTGACCTGGATATTGCTTTAAGGGAATTGGTCAAGAGGGACTATAAAGACATTCTGGTTATTGGTGCATTAGGTGGGAGGATTGACCAAACACTAGCTAATTTGGGATTAATTTCATCAATTTCGCGTAATGGTATCAGGATTGAATTTGATGATGGTCAAGTCCACGTAATGCTAATTCAGAACCGCCTATTATTATCCGGAAAGAAGGGTGATACCGTCTCATTGATTCCATTATGTTCACCTGCTAGAGGTATTACCACCAAAGGTATGCGATATTCTTTAACTGATGAACAGTTATTACCCGAGCAGACCCGAGGAATTAGTAATGTGATGATGGGAAAAATTGCAGAAATCAACATAACATCAGGAGCTGTCCTTTGCATCCATACAAGAAAAAAGGACGTATAAAAAAGGAGCAAAAATGAATAGGAAAAAATCGATTCTGATAATGATAATTGGAGTATTACTAATTGCCGCGTGCAGTAGAGAGCCAACTTCCCTGGTAGTAATGACGCATGATTCATTTGCTATTAGTGAAGAAACAATCGCCGCTTTTGAAGAGGAAAATAATATAGATGTTGTATTTCTTCCGAGTGGAGATGCTGGAAGTACTTTAAATCGGGCGATCCTTACGAAAGAAACGCCCATAGCGGATATTTTATATGGAGTTGATAATACGTTTCTATCCCGGGCAATCGATGAAGACCTGTTTGATGCATATATACCTCCGCTTTTGAATGAGATTCCTGACTCGTTCAAGCTTGATGACCAAAACCGTGTGGTTCCGATTGATTATGGTGATGTATGCATAAATTATGATAAACAATTCTTCCGAGAAAACAATCTCGAAATTCCATCATCATTAGATAATCTCACTGATCCAAAGTACGCAAATTTGCTGGTTGTGGAGAATCCGGCGACATCATCTCCGGGATTGGCTTTCATGCTAGCGACGATCGCTGAATATGGAGAGGAAAGATATTCACGATACTGGAGAGAATTAAAGGAGAATGGGGCAGTGATCGTGAATGATTGGGAAACTGCATATTACACAAACTTTTCTGGTTCGGTAGGGCAAGGAGCTCAACCGATGGTTGTTTCATACGGAACCAGCCCAGCGGCAGAAGTCATTTTTGCTGAGGAAGAGTTAAGTGAATCCCCAACAGCGTCCTTAGTGGGGAAAAATATGTGTTTTAGGCAGATCGAGTTTGCAGGGATTCTTAAGGGTTCAAAAAACCGGGCATTGGCTGAGAAATTCATTGATTTCATGTTAAGTACTCAATTCCAGGAAGATATCCCATTAAATATGTTTGTTTTCCCTGTTAATCAAAATGCGCACATTCCACAAGAATTTTTGGATTATATTCAGATACCCGATCATCCAGCAGCTGTAGACACAGACGAAATAGCCGAGAACCGAGAGGTTTGGATTGAAGCCTGGCGTGAATTGATGCTTCAATAAATGAAGATAATTAAAAACCGGCAGCAGCGCTCTTACTTCTGGATTTTTCCGATCCTTTTTCTGATTGGGTTTTATTTTCTGCCCATGGCAAGTATTCTGGGACATACATTCACGCCTGGCAGTGATGCTTTTTCGACAGATCAAATAAATTGGAATATTACTGGGAAAGCGGTGGGTTTTACTTTCTACCAAGCATTCCTGTCCACTTTAATTACTCTGTTAGTGGGTATTCCTTCCTCATATTTGTTTGGACGTTTTTCATTCCGAGGAAAAAACTTATTAAGAATCTTATCGACTTTGCCATTCATCTTACCAACAGTAGTTGTCGCGGCGGGATTTAATGCGTTAATCGGACCAAAGGGATGGTTAAATCTATTGATAATGGATATCCTGCAAATTTCTACTCCTCCGATTCGCCTTCTCAATTCGATACCCGCGATTCTGATAGCCCATGTTTTTTATAATACTTCAATTGTGATACGAGTTGTGGGAACAGCCTGGGAGCAGCTTAACCAGAAACTTGAGAATGCGGCTCGTATGCTGGGAGCAACTCCAAAAAAAGTTTTTTGGAAAGTAACTTTTCCATTGCTCCTGCCGTCCATCTTATCTGCCACTATCCTTGTCTTTCTGTTCGATTTCACCAGTTTCGGCGTAATCCTAATGATGGGTGGAGCGGCTTTCACAACTATAGAAGTTGAAATTTATATCCAAACAATGCAGTTCTTAAATCTAAAGATGGCAGGAATCCTTTCATTGATCCAGTTAACTTTTTCAATGCTGCTTACATTTCTCTCGTTACGTATCAGCGGTAATAAAAATGTTCCGATTATTTCTATGATTGAAGGGGAGGGATTAAAAATACCAGACTCTTTAAATAAGAAGTTGTTCGTATTTATTTTAACAGTGATTCTTGTTATTCTTCTTGTATCACCAACAATTGCTTTACTTTTAAGGTCCATTTTAACTTTTAGCATGAGTAATCCAACAAAGGAAATGGCAAGCTGGGCGTTTACATTTGAGAATTATCGAGGGCTCTTTTTCAATGACCGGCATTCATTATTTTTTGTACCTCCAATCACAGCCCTTAGGAATTCTGTTCTTTTTGCTGGCGCCACTATGACTATCGCATTAATTTTAGGGATTATGATTTCAGTTAGTTACTCAAAAAGCGAGCGCTCCAACAAATATTTAGATTTTTTAGTGATGCTTCCTTTGGGAACTTCCGCGGTTACTTTAGGAATGGGGTATCTATCTGCATTCTCATCGATTCCTAATTCGATTCGTTGGTTTCCTGTACTCATTCCGATGGCACATGCCCTAATCGCGCTGCCTTTTGTAATTCGCATTATCCAACCGGCGATCCACTCTATTCCTGAAAATTTGCATGAAGCCGCTATGACACTGGGTGTGCCTGAAAAAAAATTATGGAGATATCTCGATCTCCCACTCATAAAAAAACCTTTAGCTACTGCGGCGATCTATGCTTTTGCAGTTTCGTTGGGAGAATTTGGGGCAACCACATTTCTCACGCGACCGGAATATCCCACTTTGCCTATCGCCATCTATCGCTATCTAAATCTCCCGGGGGGCGAGAATTACGGGAGAGCAATGGCGATGGCTTCAATTCTGCTGATTATCTGTGGGAGCGGGTTTTTCATAATAGAGCGTTTGCAAATCAAAGTGAAAGGTGGAAATCAATAGACCAGAGAATGTTAGAACTGAAGCATATTAAGAAAAAATTCAATAATTTACCTCTGCTAAAAAATGTGTCCTTTTTTGTTGGAAAAGATGAAACAGTATGCATATTAGGGCCATCCGGAGGTGGGAAAAGCACTCTATTAAGGATCATTGCTGGCTTAGAGAAACCAGCCGCAGGGGATGTATTGTGGAAAGATGTTGATATTTCTACTCTCCCGCCACATCAGCGAAAATTTGGATTGATGTTCCAGGATTATGCCCTTTTTCCACACCTAAATGTGTTTGATAATGTCGCGTTTGGGCTTCGAATGCATCATATCGCGGTAGATGAGATCAGCAGACGTGTGGATGAAGCCCTTGAAATGGTAAGTTTACGGCGGATCGCAAATCGGTCTGTAACAGATCTTTCGGGTGGAGAAAAGCAGCGTGTTGCATTTGCACGTGCATTGGCTCCAAAACCAAATTTGCTTATGCTGGATGAACCAATGGGATCTTTAGACCGTACACTTCAGGACCAACTGATCAAGGAACTTCACATATTAATAAGCAAAATGGATATTCCGGTAATCTATGTTACTCATAACCAGGAGGAAGCTTTCACTATTGCCGATCGAATATTGATTCTTAATGAAGGAAGGATTGTGCAATCCGGAAGTCCTCAATATATTTATACCCATCCGGAAGACCTTTGGGTGGCATCTTTTTTTGGTTTGAACAATAAACTAGAGGGTAAAATCTGTTCGATTGATCCGCTTATTGCCGAAACAGTAATTGGTAAGATCACTTTCTTGTGCGGTAAAAAAAAGCTCTCTGTCGGGGAAGCGGTTGATCTGGTAATTCTCCCAACTGCAATCACTATGACAGAAAATAATGATGATTTAAATTATTTTGAGGGACAAATCAAAGATAACATTTTCAAAGGGAACAGCTATACGATGAGGGTTGGGATTCGGGAATTAGCAGAATTTTCTTTTCAAATGATGACGCCATATCCTAAAGGAAAAAAAGTGGGATTTGCTATTGATACTGATTCCATTCTATACTTTGAGAAGAAATGAGGATCATAAAAAATGATCACTTAGGTAATACAGTATGGGAATATGACGGTAAGGTCATTGAACAGACAGCATCCGCTTTTTTGCTTGAAGCGCATTTTAACCGATCCGACCTGATGTTCAATGGGATCTTTTTGAGAGAAGGTGACCGTTTTCTTGAATTGTATCCAATCGGGAAATGGTTCAACATCTACGAGATCCATGATAAGGACAATGACGAAATAAAGGGATGGTACTGCAACATCACCAGACCTGTATGTATTGACGTTGAAATAATGTCCTACGATGACCTTGCTCTGGATTTGCTGGTTTATCCAAATAGAAAGATGCTGGTTTTGGATGAGGATGAATTTGAATCTCTCTCACTTAAGCCAATGGAAACTTTGAACGCAAGAAAAGGATTAGAGCAAATGAAAGAGATGTTCTCGCAGCCGGAAGCATTTCTAATGCGAAATTACAAACGGTTTATTTAATCCTGTGGTGATCGTAAGTAGAAATGCCAGATTACCCACGTGAAGAATAGTGCAACCAAAATCATTACTGCAATGGGGACAACGATTGATAAAATGGATAGGGCCGTAGAAGTGACATCCTCGGCAACACTCACTGGCACGTTAGCGGTACCGCCAGTTGCTGCGGTTATCGCTGGGCGGATTGCTGCTGATTTCACCGCGTGAACTCCTCCTGAGATAAGCAACCCTAATGCGAGCGCAAGAATAGGGTTAATATCCGTTACAACATTTGTACTGGCAGCAAAAGCAATTGCTCCGGCTGTGGGGCGGATGAATGATTGGATGATGACATCATTAATGTGATTGATAACCGGAAATTTATCGACTAAGAACTCAATCAGCGACAAGATAACCAATAAACCGATAATCCACCAGCTTGTTAAGGCATCCCATGGGGAATTAAGTGTGATCAGATCGGTGAAACGAGCCATCAGAGCAATGACTAATAAGGGGATATATGCATTTAAACCCGTACTGGCGGAAAGGCCAAACGCCGAAAAAATTCCTAGTAGTGATTCCATTATTTCTCCATTTGGTATCTATAATTGATTAAAAGAGTATTCTATTTCGCAAAGCAATCAGCAATAAGATCTGTCCTGCTGCAGTGGTATAACCAGCTAAAATGTAAACTACTATATCTTTCCAATTTGTGAATTGATTTTCCTTCTTTAAAATAATAACCCAGAAAATTGAGTATAACAGGGTGATGATAGACACAATTGTGAAAATAGTAATATAAGCGGCAGCCTGGAAAACTATAGGCCCGCTTATAGGGATTAATATACCTGAAAGCGCAGACAGTATCCCATAGCCAATAATCTGAAAAGTGTTTTCCAGGACAGGTGCTTTTATGCCCGTTTTCCAGATTGTGAAATTGAAAAGAGTTACAAGAGCGGTGGACATAACTAATCCCATCCCATAGCCAGTGATAAGTCGGCTAAGGTTGCTTGATTGATAAAGAAATGGCTTATTAAGAAAATCACTGATCAATGCATTCAAGCCATCGCCAGCCCAAAATATAAAAAGGATTACTAAGAAAATAAGATACTTAATCTTGGGTATGGATATTTTCTTCCCGGAAAGGAACGCATATACTATGCCGATAAATGAACCGATATAAAGCCCAGTGCAGCGTGCGCAAACAGGAAATTGAATAGTACCGATACTAAATGAGTGGGATGGGATCTGGTGGCAAACCGAAGAACCGATAGAAAAAATTTTAGCATAGCATCCTGATGGGGAATGTGATAAAAAATTCCAGGTAAGGAAAATTGCTGCCGCTAATAAAACTGCGAGAATGCCAAGTTTCGTATTCTGTTTGATTTTTTCTATGGTCATTATCAGATTATTATATATTGGTATAACGATCTAATTTACGGTAAAATAAAATTATTCGAAAAACTTGATTATTTGCTATCCTTTTGGATGAGGAGGTGATGTCAACAATGTGTAGTAATAAACGCAGTGCTGCGGCATCCCTCTTCGAAATCCGATAACGGATGCCGCAGCCAAAAAGCAGGAACCGCCTAACGGCGGTTCTCTGTTTAATCAATTATTGTTATATTAACCACATTAAAGATAACCTTGAACAATATCGCAAAAGATTCGCAGTCAGTACCAGTACGGTGGTTAAACAACCAGCTAGCAAACTGCTGTTATAGTGGGAGAGAATATAAATTTGGAGATTACCATGCAAAAAAATCCTGCTCTAATCATACTAACCGCTTGCTTTTTGGTCCTGTCCTCCTGCAACATTAATAACAGCACTCAAATAGTGAATGAGGACATAGATAAGGCAGTCGCCGAAAACGCCCAAAATGGCGATTTGGAAAGGATACTTCCAAATAATCTCAACGCGGAGTTTCAGGCGGATTTAGAAAAATTGCACCAGGCTTCTGTTTATACAATCGATATGGAAATAAATCTTGATGGGGTTAATGTTCGAGTGGATGGCTCTGAAGAAGTCATATACACAAATCAGGAATCTGTTCCGCTGGAAACTATTTATTTCCGCCTTATTCCAAATGTGGGCGGTGATTATTTGGCAGTTTCCGATGTGCAGATAGATGGAAATCCAGTTGAACCCTCCTTGAAGTTCAACAATACTGCCTTACGGTTGGATCTCCCGGAACCTCTTGCTACTGAGGAAAGCACAATAATAACCATGTGTTTTGATGAAGTGGTGCCATCT
>Ga0209121_10002805_pt1 | contig 17351 bp, 17 predicted proteins | sample Cruoilmetagenom3_FD_187292 | JGI IMG/M metagenome (GOLD analysis project Ga0209121, IMG submission 187292) | Oil polluted marine microbial communities from Coal Oil Point, Santa Barbara, California, USA - Sample 3 (SPAdes) (version 2) | ecosystem: Environmental > Aquatic > Marine > Oil seeps ... | reverse complement strand
ACAAGCTGAGTTGATTTGTTCAAAATGTAAGATAGGTTATTATTTAACCGTACAAGAGGCTTTCTGGAGGAGAAACTCCATGCGGCTTGCAATCAGCGGTATCTGGTCGAAACAAAATTTACTACAACATGTGCGCATAAGATGCGGCGTGAAAAAATTAACAAGATGTGAAAGGATCGTAAAATGAAAAAGAAAATTTCACTTATATTAATTTTAACATTAGTGTTCAGCCTAACTGTGGACGTGGCTAACGCAAAGCTTGTGGCATGTGTGGGTGACAGCATTACGTATGGGTACGGCCTTCCTAATCGGGCATCTAATTGCTACCCAGCGCAATTGGCCAGGATATTGCAGGAGGTCAACAATGAGTGGGAAACACAGAACTTTGGCGTCAGCGGTGCCACATTGTTGAGAAAAGGCCATATGCCTTATGTAGTACAATCTGCATATAACCGTGCCCTGGAGTCTGAACCAGAGGTGGTCATCATAATGTTAGGCACTAACGACTCGTGGCCACCTAACTGGGCGCACAAGGATGATTTCATTCCCGACTACCTCGCATTGATTGATGCTTTTGCACAGCTACCCAGTCAGCCTAAGATATTTGTCGGCTATCCACCTCCAGTGTTTTCGAGTCCTTACCATGACAACATCGTGATCAGAGAGCAGATAATCCCACTCATCGACCAGTTGCCGACATATAAGGAGGTACAACTGATCGATCTATACACACCGCTGGAAGAATCGAGACATCTGTTCCCAGATGGCATCCACCCGAATACAGAAGGAGCCAAGGTGATGGCGAAAATCGTTGCCTCAGTGATTCTTGGTTTCCGGTTCCTTCCAGACTTTAACGGGGACGGGAAAGTCGATATCGAGGATCTGATTATACTCATTGAACACTGGAACCAGGATCAGCCATCTATTGATATTGCTCCACCACCTTTCGGAGACGGCATTGTAGAAGTCCAGGACCTAGAGGTCGTCATGCAGTATTGGGGGCAGGATGTGAACGATCCCACGCTCGTAGCTCACTGGGCACTTGATGAATCGGAGGGCACCATCGCACAGAATAGTGTTGGTATCAACGATGCTGTTACCTTTGGCGATCCCCACTGGCAGCCGACTGGCGGGCAGGTGGACGGTGCTATTCAGTTGGATGGTAAAGATGACTGTGTTATCATCAGCTCAAATCCGAATCCCACAGAAGGGCCATTCAGTGTTCTCATCTGGATCAAGGGCGGTGCTCCAGATCAAGTTATTTTGTCGAAAATAGGCGGTGCGAATTGGCTTTTGGCTGATCCAGTAGAAGGTAACCTGATGACAGAGCTTGCAGGTCCCGGCCCGACCGGTGGTCCGATGCTTTCACAAACAAACATTACTGATGGCAACTGGCATAGGATAGGTTTTATTTGGGATGGTACACACAGGATGCTCTACGTTGACAATGTTGTGGTGGCTGAAGACACACAAGATGGTCTGGAGGCTTCAAGTAGCGGTCTGTATATCGGTACTGGTAAGGCAATGCAACCGGGAACCTACTTCTCCGGCCTGATCGACGACATCCGCATTTACAACCGGGCAGTGAGACCCTAAGAAAACAAAGCGTTAGCACGTTAGAGCACCGCAGAAAGCAACGGTGTTTCTTCGGTTATTTTGCCATAACGTGCAGAAGGGAAGGAGTAAAATGAGACAGATAGGCTTTTCACGAATGGCCCTACTGTTGTTCGGAATTGTCGGAGGCTTAGTGCTCCGTGGTCAGGCTGCTGGTATTGATAAACTGGTCGAAGCCGATACACTCGAGCAGATTGCGACCGGTTTCATATTCACGGAAGGACCGGTATGGCATCCTGATGGCTACTTGTTATTCAGCGACATCCCTGCCAATACCATCTACAAGTGGGTGCCCGATGGTACGGTGGAGACCTTCCGTTCACCCAGTGGTCACGCCAATGGTCTGATATTCGACAGGCAGGGAAGATTGATAGCGTGTGAACACAGCAATAGACGAGTCTCTCGAACTGAACCTGATGGAACAATTGTGACGCTGGCTCGTGAGTATAACGGGAGCCGCCTGAACAGCCCGAACGACGCGGTTGTCAAATCTGACGGTAGCATTTACTTTACGGACCCTCCCTGGGGATTGACGGCAGAATACGGCATACCGGGTACACAGGAACTCCCGTTCGAGGGCGTTTACCGTTTGTCACCAGACGGCGAGACGCTGGAGTTGTTGGAGGCCGATATTGTTAGCCCCAATGGTCTGGCATTCTCTCCTGATGAGAAGGTGCTGTACGTCGCGGATATGGGGGCCGGCACGATATATGCCTTCGACGTACAGCCCGACGGTCTGCTGGCAAACCGTCGTGTTTTCACTGAATTTATTTCGCCCGACGGAATGAAAGTGGACATGAGGGGTATCCTATACGTGGCGAGCATGGCAGTCGTACAGGTCTACGATAGTGAGGGGATTCACCTTGGGGATATCGTTACGCCGGAGGCAACAACGAACTGTGCGTTCGGTGGTGAAAACAATCGGACATTGTTCATCACCGCTGGAACATCTGTGTACCGGGTCCAAATGAAAGTACAGGGCGTACTTCCGGCCCCTGCTGACCCGGAGAAGGCCCGGGCTGTGGCTCCCACTCCCGGGACAATAGTGGATCTGCCGGAGGCCGGCCCACTTTTCTGGATGGCCGGGGAGACTGCGGTCCAGCACGATGTGTACTTCGGAACCGATTTCGACGATGTGAACAATGCCGATGTCACTGATACGACGGGCATTTATCGAGGCCGCCAGAACCTTGTCATTTATACACTCCCAGAAGCTCCTGAATTAGGCCAGAGTTACTACTGGCGAATCGACGAGGTCAGGGCCGACGATACGATACACAGAGGGGACGTCTGGAGCTTTACCACGCAAGAGTTCCTTATCGTGGATGATTTCGAGGACTATAACGACTATGAACCCTACACGGTATATTTTGCGTGGTCAGATGGATACGAGAATCTTGCTAACGGATCGACTGTAGGTCATCCGAATCCCGATTTTCTTAACGATGAGCATTTCGTTGAGACTGCGATTGTCCACGGCGGCGAGCAGGCGATGCCGCTGTTTTACAGCAACACCGCCGGTGCAGCATATTCAGAGGCCGAACATACTTTTGCTGTTCCGCAAAACTGGACTAAAGCCGGCATTCAGACATTAGTGCTGTACTTCCACGGCAGTGCGGGGAACACCGGGCAGTTGTATGTAAAGGTCAACGGCTCTAAGGTGGTATATGACGGTGATACGCCTGACATTCAGCGAGTACGATGGAAGCAGTGGAATATAGACCTTGCATCGTTAGGCGTAAACCTGCAGAATGTTACTGCGATGAGTATTGGGATTGATGGCAATGGTGCCAGTGGTACATTTTACTTTGACGACATTCGTCTGTATGCGTCGGCACCTGAGCTGTTGCCGATAGAGGTCAATGTCGATGATGAAGATGACGGCAGCCAGGTCGAGCTTGAGTTGGGCCGGATACTTGTCGTTACACTCGAATCAAATCCCTCCACCGGGTACAGGTGGGAACTGGTAGAAGATAATGAGTCTATCCTGAAGCAGTTTGGCCAGGCAGAGTTTAAGTCATCCGAGACTTCTGAGCCCCCGATTGTCGGCGCCGGCGGCTGGGAAATCTTCCACTTCAAGGCCGTAAGTGCAGGGCAGATGACCCTCGAACTCGTTTATCACAGATCATGGGAAGATGTTGAGCCTTTGAAGGCCTTTACTATCCAGGTAACAGTAAATTAATCTGACAGAGTATCGACACGATATCCAATCGATGCCCTGGTTCAAAAGAACGCTTTAATAGTTATCTTTGTTGAAGAGGCAATTTCTCACAAGGAGCTGTAAGCACGGACGCTTGCAGTCCTTTTCATCCGGCAAATGCAGCGGCACACCGGATGATTCATCAGCTTTTCGATATGTATGTTGTTTATACGTTCCAGAAGCGGCAGATCATGGCAAACAGCTCATCGTTCGTATCGACGCCGTAAAAGGACTTTAGCAGCGTGACGTCCTCGCGTGGCAATGTTTCGAACCGCATGAAGAACTGCACCTCGGTCCTCGGTGTCTGCTCAAAGAACTTCAGGCATTCCCACGCCTCACGCTGCTGCGCGAGCCGGTCACGTTTCAGCTCGGCCTCCATTCGCATCGTCTTACAGTGATCCGACTCCACATTCTCGATCACAATGTTTTCATCCATTTTTTGTCTCCCTTTCTGTCGGAAATTCATTCCAACACAAGTTGTACTTTGCCATTCTGACCGCCCTGCCTTTTTACCATTTCATCCTGATGTCCCTTTGTCATTCCGACTGGAGGTCCGTCGGAAGCGGACCGAAGTGGAGGAATCCGGCTGCGACCATAAAAATCCTTAATTTCGACAGACTGTGCATTTCGAATGTAACAGAGCATTATCCGGGGCCTTTAATGGCACATTGGGCTATGTAAGTAAGGGCCGCGGCGTTTCGTGCGGCTCTGGTTTTTTCGTTACTGTCCGGTGCCGAAACCAGCGCTCCGGCGACAATTTGCTGCTGCTCGGCGCTGAGGAAAAAGACCATCGGCACGGCGAAGCTCTTTGCGCTAACTTTCGCAGGTGAGGAAGGAACCTTGAGATTTTGCAGCTTTTCGATCTGGGGGCGAGTGAACGGTAACAGCTTCGCCATCTCGCGGGCTTCGGTATTGCGATTGAGCGTTTTTAGCAGGTCGAGTTTTTTGGCCAGCACATCCGAGCCTCTCAGGCGGTTGAGCGTACAAAGCAGTATGTCGGCCTCTGAATCGTCCAGGTCCCAGACGACGGCATCGACGGTCTCATAGCCGAGCTGCTTTAGAGCCAGCCAGCGATTATGGCCGTTAATGATCTGGAAGCAGTCACGCTTTGTGAATTTGCCGGTCTCTGGATTCCTGCTTTCGCAGGAATGACAATTTGCCGCCGGGCAGGGCCGAATAACGAGCGGCTCGTACCGGCCGGTCCGCTCGATATTGCGAACCAGCCGGGCAAAGTTCTTCTTGCTCATCCGGTTCGGACTGCCTGGATGAGCGATGAGCTTCTCGATCGGAATGCTCGTTACTTGATTTCTTTTTAGCGTTGTTCGCATTGCTTATCCTCCTTTGTGAATTTCGGATTGAACCAGATGTAATAGACCGGGCGTGATGTTAGTTTTGTCAGGATGTATCGCGTTCGTTCGAGGCCGGGGGGCATGTCTCTGCGTCTGCCGTGGCTTTTGAGAAAGTGACGGATCTGCTGCTCGATGAACCGGGCTTTAGAATCGCCGAGCCGGTCGAATTTGCGCTGCACGCGCAGTGGCTCAAGAAGCCCGGCCTGTTCGATGCCGATGATGCTGAGCGCCTCGATGAACTGCACGCTTGCCGCGGAAGGCTTTGCCGCGTAGGCCTTCATCCCGGCTCTTTCAAGGAAAGGATTGATCCATCCCATCACAGCTACAGCCTCGACGATGGGTACATTGACCAGCGGCATTGTCTGGCGTACCAGCCTGCTCGCCAGGCCGAGGTTCCTGAAGCGAGGCTCGATAATCACCCTGCTTATCCGGCGGATATTAGCGTTGAAAAGCTCCAACTGCGTGCTCCTGTCAAGCCCGGCAAAGACGTTGCCGGTAGCGATGTTTCGCAGTTCCAGCACGGCCGGAGCGTTCGAATAGACGATAACGCCGACCGGCGTTTCACAGTGGATACGTTTCAGGACGAAGACAGCCGAAGCCGGACCAGTGCGACCGCCGAGATAGTGATAGTGAGCAAGCCGCCTGTAATCGTCGAGACAGCCCGGCACGATTCGCAATCTTTTACAAACAGAACAGCGTCGCATTTTATTTGCTCCCTGTATGCTTTCCGCTGTGGGATGCCTTATGGCGGTAGATAACCTCAGCGGGGCCGGACAACTGAGTGACTATCATTACATCGGGTGCCAGGTCGGACAGGATGTCGTGCCGGCTGGATGCGAGGATAAAAGTTGTACCGTTGCTTTTTGCGAACCTGTGCAGGCGATACGAAATCACCGCCGCGGTGACATCGTCCAGACCCGAGCAGAACTCATCGGCGAAGACGAACTTCTTTCCCGCCGCCAGGGCCATCGCAAGTCTGAAGCGGTACTGCTGGCCGGCACTGAGATTGCCCGGTTGGTTGAGAATGCAAAAGCAGTCGTTCAGGCCGACGGTGCTGAGAAAGCGAAGGCTCATCAGCAGATCCGCCTCGGCCGTATGGCGTCCTCCAGCGGAGATGCAGTCGATCAGCGTCCTGTCGTCCGGCAGAGGTATCTCGGCCAGGTTCACGCTGTCGGCGGCGGGAACGGCTTTTTCCAGCTCCGCCAGCAGGACCGTCTTACCAGCTCCCGACGGGCCCGTGAGATAGACGATGTCACCAGCATTGATTTCGAGCCGGCACTTATGTGTGAAACGTTGTTCGGTAAGCCTGTCCGCCGCCAGGCCGAACATCCGGCAGACCGAAACGACTTTCCCGGTGATAGTGCCCTGCCATTCAAAACTTTTTGAAATGCTGTATGTCGTCATAGCTTCTCCTGTTTCTTGCGTATTGCATATTGCATACTGCGTATTACTTATTACATATAGTGTACTGCGTCTGCCGCAGGCCAAATTCAACACAACCCGGCTCGCCGTTCCGATGCGTTCACAATACTCCGGATTTCATTCAGGGTATCGCGAACGTTGTAATAGCTCCGGCGTCTCTTGCCGGCGATCTTTCTCATTGACAGACCAATCAAGAAGTAGTCCTTTGCAACCGCCAACTGCCATCTGCTTAGCTTGTCACGATTCCTCAGGCAGGCCATGTATTGGCCGTCTGTCAGTCGGTTTATAATCCCGTTAATTCTCCGTGCGACATTCGACTCACTGACACCGCAAACCCGGGCGATCTGCCGGAAGCTGTTTTCGTGCTCGACATACATGGTCATCAGCACCTTATCCGTACCGGCCAGCAGGTTCAGCCTCCTGCGGAGCAAGTCAATCCCGCCGCGACGACGGCCCTTCACATCCAGCGTTTCTTCTGGGATATTTACATGAATTCTCTTCATCTCAAATCCTCCGCCCCGCCTGCGAACGGGCATTTATTGCCGTATAACGATAAACAGGCTCTATCGGCTGTGAATTCAAAATCGAGCGTGTATTATCAATAAATTTAGTTATGTAAACATCATACATAATTACAATATTAACGTTACATGCAACCTTGTCAACTATTTTGTTAGATTTTTACAAAATTTTATTAAATTTTTACCAAACAGTGGATTCCATGCCCTTCAAACGCATTTTTTTGCTTGAATTTCGATACTTTCGTGGGATGATTAGTGAGAGAAATTTGAAGAATTTGGATTCATATTCGGAGTGATATGCCATGAAAGCACTGGTTTTGAACGAAGTCAGGCAGCTGCTTGTTCTGCAGGAGCGGCCGAGTCCAAAAGCCGGCAAGAGGCAGGTCATCGTCAAGCTCAAGGCGGCGGCACTTAACAGACGCGATTACTGGATTACGCAGGGATTGTACCCGGGTATTCGCTGCCCTGTCGTACTGGGCTCGGACGGTGCCGGGACCGCTGACTTTCGGGAAAAGGAGGTCATAATCAATCCGGGCTATAACTGGGGGCATCGGCAGGAAGTTCAGAGCGGCGATTTCAAAATCCTCGGCATGCCCGACGACGGAACCTTCGCCGAAGAGATCGTCGTGCCGCAGGAGCAGTTGTTCGCCAGGCCGAAACATCTGAGCTTCGAGCAGGCGGCCGCCCTGCCGCTGGCGGGCCTGACGGCGTACCGGGCGCTTTTCAAACAGGGCAGGCTGCAAAGCTCGCAGACGGTAGTCATAACAGGCATCGGCGGCGGTGTGGCGTGCATAGCGATTCAGCTTGCCATCGCGGCCGGGGCAACAGTCATCGTGACATCATCATCCCAGGCAAAGATCAACAAGGCGATGGCCATGGGGGCAACGGCAGGATTTCTCTATACTGCCGAAGGCTATGCCTCGCAGGTCAACGCCGAGTTCGGGCCCATCCATCTGATTGTCGACGGGGCCGGAGGAGACGGTTACAGCCAGCTTATCGACATGGCCTGTCCCGGTGGGACAATCGTCAACTACGGAGCGACCGCGGGGATAGCAGAGAAGCTGGAGCTGCGAAAAGTGTTCTTTAGGCAACTGCACCTTGTCGGCTCGACGATGGGTTCGCCGGCCGATTTCTCCGCAATGCTCGATATGGTCGGCAAGCACGAAATCCAGCCGGTCGTCGACGAGGTCTTCGCCCTGAGCGACGGCAATAAGGCGCTGGAGAAAATGAAAGTTTCATCGCAGTTCGGTAAAATCGTGCTGCGGGTAAGTGACAGGTAACGAAAGAAACGAAGGAGCAAAGATGGACGGTACAGGCGATCGATTCCAACGGGAAACAAAGTACGAGCCGGGAAAAATGTCGGGCCATAAGCTCGACTGGGCAGCAAAGCCGGATTTGTATAAGGAGTATCCGCAGGCAGTGAAGACCGATCTGCCGGTGTTCGAGCCAAGCCAGCCCATAAGCCTTGATAAAACGCTGCGGAAGCGAAAGAGCATCCGCGATTTCCAGGCTAAGCCGATCAGCAAGGGCCAACTCGCGTATCTCTTATGGGCATCGACCGGCATCCAGCGAATCAAGGACGGCTACGAATTCCGCACAGCTCCTTCGGCAGGAGCTCTATACCCGATAGAGACCTACGTGGTTGTCAACAACGTTAAATCCCTGGAGCCGGGCGTCTATCATTATGCAATCCGCTCGCATCAGCTCGAACAATTACAGCAGCGCGACCTCTCACGGCAAATCGCAGCGGCGGCACTCAGCCAGGGAATGTGCGCAACAGCGGCGGCAGTCTTTATCTGGACGGCGGTATTCGAACGCTGCAAATGGAAATACGGCCAGCGTGCGTACCGTTATATCTATCTCGACGCCGGACACATCGCCGAGAACCTCGCTCTGGCGGCTGTTAGCTTGAACCTCGGCTCCTGCGAAATCGGAGCCCTCTACGACGACCAGGTAAACGCAATCATCGGCATCGACGGCACCGAAGAAAGCACGATCTGCATGGCCGCCGCCGGCGTACCCCAGTGACGGTAATGTTCATTACTCAAACATTCTCAGGTTTACTGCCGGCCCGGTTTTATATCAAACCACCTTATCAAACGGCGTCTGGCCTCATCCAGCATTGCTTCTTTATCCCACCTGTTGTGATCAGAGTAAAAATCGGACGACTCAAGAACGCGCCGCCACCCGGTTTTTTCGATTGTATTAAACTTGCGGCTAACAATTGACCGGGCAATCCGGATTATTTCCGAATCCTTGTGCCGCAATAGAAAATCCTGTCCCTCAAGATAATCTTCCCTATCGGTCAGCATAATTGTGACATAGACATCCCAGGCATGAGCCTGTGTCCGCTCCGGATCCAGCCTCTGGCCTTCGTCGCGGTCATTAAAAGCAAACAGCTTTAAGAGCAATAGATTCGTCGGCGACGGCACCTGGACTTCAAGACCACCACTTTCTTCACTGTCCGGCAGGAACTCTCGTAAAGATACAGTCCTGAGACCATCTTCAATAAAACATGCTTCGGGAGTAATGTGGCCGTGCAGCTTAGACCTTACAATCTTGACCCTGAAATTATCAACCTCAAGTCCCTCAACAGGCGGTGACAGTATATCCAGTTCCCGATCAGGCTCTTTTGTAAATTGATAATACTCGCAACCTTCACGCACAACATATCCAAGGCCATCGGTTATTGTATCAGCAATGGCTCTCCGTTTGGCTTGATCGAGGACTTGCATCTCTGTCAGCATCAAATCGATATCGGTAGTGGCTTGAATCATTTCCCTCGCTTGTCCCTCAGCTTTGTGAAAGCAAAAATAGATACCCAGTCCACCGCAGATAACAGGCTTGAGTCCGATTCTGTCGAATGACTCGGCCAGGTCGGCCAATTGCTCAATTAGCCTGTTGTCCATCACTATTACCTTTCTGTAAAATCCGCCGCTTGAGCTGCTCGGCAATCTTCGGTCCTCTCGGAGTATCAACCGTCATCTCGAGATATAATTCTATGTCGTCGACAACTGAAACTGTAATTTGGTAGTCAGCGTTAAACCAAACACCGGGATCGTTAGTCTCAGTAATGACGAAGTTTCCAAATTCCACATCGGGAGTGACTGAAACCAGCTTTTTCTCAGCCTTCCTTCTGAACTGTTCTATATCTTTTACAAATATCATCTTCTGATCCGTTACAGCCAAACCTTTGATTTGTGCCGCATAGAATCCACACGCTAAATAGTCCTTACAGAGGACAGTCATCCCATCAGACAGTTGTTCAATACCCTCGATTACGAATTTGTATGTATTTCGCTTCTTTCGTTCCGTCGAATTCTTATAGCCCTGCGCAAGTCTTTCCAGTAACTTCTCTGGATCAGCTACAGAGACAAGAGAATTATCTCTGTTTATAAGGAGTTCCTCATCGAGTTTCTTCACCACCTTTGAGACTGTCGACAAAGTTATCTTCGCATTTCTGGCGTTAATAAAATTAACCATTTCATACAACGATGAGAATCCTTTCGGCTTCAAGAGCAGCACCCTGCTGACAAGAGACGATGTCCCCTGGAAGATCTTCTTGATCGGAGCGGTGTCGGGGAAGCGGTTGGGCTTGCCGGTACGCTCAATATATATCCGGTTTGAAACCCTGATTGACATATTGCCGGACAGGTCGAGCCATGAAATGCCATTATCCGCCAGAATCTTAGCCTGTTTCGTGCCTATGTACGGAGCAACTAACAAGGGTATCTGATCCACCTGCTTATCACCGGCAACGTAAGCTTTGAGCAACTGAGCACCCATAAGAATATTCTGCGGCGTGGCTACAGTTTTTATCTCCACCACGGCTTTGAAGGAAGGGCCATTTTGAATGGAGCAGTCCATTATCGCATCAACCTGACATCCATCACGCATAGAAACCTGCTGTTCCAAGCTATTTATCATCAATGGGGCATACTTCCCATCCGCGCTTTTGAGAGATTGAACAATCTGTTCTGTTGTAAGTCTCATTGTTATTTTCCTGATATTGGGATATTTCCTATATAGGATATATCGTATTTTTAGGAAATAAGCAACAGTAAACTTCCCATATTCTGGCAATTTCCTACATAGGAAATACAGCTTTTTCAGGAAAATGGCTTGTTTTTCGATGTAAAATTGACCTTTTCGCTCGTTTTTATTACATTATTCCCTGTCAGAGTCGGCTTTTTAAAGGGACGAGATTGGGTATAAGGTATGACTGATGCGTGATATGGAAGAGCTTTTTGCGGCACTTGGGCGGTCGCAGTTTCGCAGCCGGTTTCGGCTTTCCGGCAAGGAGGCGGAGTATCTGATGGATAAGGGCCTGGCGACGGTTCTCGAACACGCTCGTGATTTTGTTACCAAGCGGCTGGCCGATGCCGAACCGGCCAATGACGGCCGGCAGACACTTATGCGGAACCATCCGGCGTTTGTCGCTCAGCATGCAACCGGGACCTGCTGCCGGGGCTGTCTGGCCAAATGGCTCCACATCCCAAAGGGCAATCCCCTAACACAGGAGCAGATCGACTACATCATCGAGGTTTTACAGCGATGGTTGACGGAGCAGGACATTCAGCAGGGAACTTCCCGCCGACAATAACTTTGCTTAATATTGTCCGAAAAAAACCTTTGCATTCGAACGCAAGGCACCTATACTGGATTTTTGAAAGTTTAGGAACATGTAGCTTGAAGGAGTTCTGTGAAAGACTAAGACAATGGATACGAATACGGGAAGGAGTCCCAAAGTAGTCGTTATCGGCGGTACGTATGTGGATATGGCGATACGCTGCAGCCAGATACCATCACCCGGGCAGAGCGTTATCGGTTCCGCACTTTCATACACAACCACCGGCCCGGGGTTAAATCAAGCCGTAGAAGCAGCGCTATGCGGCTGCGATGTACATCTGATCAGCAAAGTCGGCGGGGACCCCTTCGCCCAAATGGCCAGGAACAGCCTGGCTGAGTACAAAGTTAATACGGAATTTCTCTACACCGCCGAGGCCAAAAACACCGGGCTGGTAGTAACATACGTGAACGCCGAGGGTGAAAACGCCTCCTGTTATTACCCCGGCGCCAACAGTGCTTTACAGGCCCTGGATATTACTGAAGCTGAACAGACGATCTCCGAAGCCGACGTTTGTTTGATTCACGGCCAACTACCTCAGGAAGCAATCGTTAGTGCCCTTCGCTGCGCCGAACTATACGGCGTCAAAGTTATTCTTAATCCCGCAAGGCCTTTGGAGCAGCAGGGGCAGACAACCAGCGATCTACCCATCGAATATTTCAAAGCGGATATTCTGATTCCGAATCTATACGAGGCCGCCGACATTACCGAGCAGTCAGCGGCAAACATTCGGACAGCCAAACTGATCGGCTCGGACCTGGTGGCCCGCGGCGTGGACTACGCCGTCATCACAATGGGCAGAAGAGGCTGCATGGTCGTCGACAGAAACAGCGCCGACCATATTCCTGCGTTTGAAATCGAGCTTGTGGACCACACCGGACGGGGCGATGCCTTTGCAGGAGCGTTAGCAGCTTATTGCGCGGTCGAGAACAACGTTCGAGCGGCGGTCAAGTTCGCCTCGGCGGCCGGAGCACTGGCCTGTACGAAGTTCGGTTCAATCGAAGCCATGCCAACGAAGGCCGATATTATAGAGCTGCTGCAGAAAGAGGATTCGGAGTAATTATTTGAAACAGCCGGAAATGAATTTGCCGGCTCAAGATAATCGAGGAGAATCCGATGAACAGAAATGATATGGAAACCCACTCTCAATTCGTTGCCCGCTACAAAGAGCTTCGCAAGATCATAGTCGATCTGCAAAACAATGACCTTCTCGATTACATATCAAAAAAGGCTCTCGACGTATGCGGCAAGAAGCTTGGGATCTTGCAGAACAACACATTTGTTTTAGACGACATGGATCAAATGGGAGTGGTCATGGATTATTGCATCTATGACTACAGGGAAGACGGGCTTAACATTGTCGCGCGATATAAAGCTGATTCTCAGCTCGATCCGGACTCTGACAAATACGCCGTGGTCAAGGCCATGTCTGAATCGTTCCACACGCTTGTGCTGGTCAAGAATATCCTGCCGGGCGTCGGGGTAATAATCAATGATCTAATGGGAAGCGGAAAATTTCTGCTCATTGATATAGGACTGAGCAGAACAGCAACAGAGAACATGGCGATTGCTACGAGGCTTCTGCCTTTTGAAGGCTTCATGACGACGTCCGGAGCAGCCCTTCCCGTGGACAAGGAGATTCTTGAGGAAATCTTCGATTTCGCAATTCAAAATTATGGCACCGAGGATGGTGAATACATAGAAGTCGATACCCAGCAGAAGGCTGATTTAACCGCCGCCATCATTCGTATGTGTATGGAGGGGAACGCTTCAGAACATGTTAGATATGAAGAAGTCGAAAATGAGCCGGTTACACAACCTCTGCACAGAGAAACCCGTATCGGCAGAAATGAATCCTGCCCCTGCGGCAGCGGAAAGAAATACAAACGATGCTGCGGACAAGAATCAAAAATCTCGTGAGCGGAGTCACTTCTTAAGATCCCTGGCGATCTTACACGGAGTCTAATCGTCTTTAGACTTTATCAACAGATACTGGGGGCTTTGCTCTGCGCGCAGGGTCAGGTGTTCGGTTTTCCAGTTGACAACAACTTTGCCGCCATAGATACCGACGAGCGTGACCTCAGTCGGATCGATCGGCAGAGTGACATTGTGCTTCGGGCCCAGGGTCCAGAAAGCAACCGCCCGGCGATTGCCGTTGGTGAGCATGAAGGCGAAGTCATTTTCATTGCCCAGATCGAGCTTTTGCTCAATCGAATAGCCAGCGAGAGTGGACGACAGAATCTTAGCGGCAAGATACGCAGCCTTGGGATTAAGGTCATGGCCGACCGTTCCGAACTGATGCTCCCGTTCGTTGGGGTCCGTGCCGTCGTTCTTCCAGTCGTACCAGATGCTGACCGGGATGTTCTGATAGGAATTTATCAGGAACATTCGCACCAGGTACTCGGCCTGCCGCTGCTCTGTCAGGGGAGATTTGTCCCAGTTGAGATTCGAATATCCCCACTCGCCGGAGATGACGGGAATCTGTTTTCCTGCCGGAGCGTAACGTTTGATCAGTTCGCGGAGCCTGGCATAGTCCCGGATTACTGTCTCCGGATTTTGCGACCGGTATGGGTGGACGCTGAGGATATCGATCCATTGAAGAAGCCCATTCTTAAAACAATCCTCAAACCAACCAAGCGGTATCTGCGAAGTAGCTCCGGCGACAACATGGCCGCTCGGGTCGGCATTTCTAATCCGCGAAGCGACCGCCTCAACGAGCTTGCAGTAATCATCCACACTCGGCTGCGGACTCCAGAAATGCTCCAGGTTCGCTTCATTCCATACTTCCCAGAGGATTCCTTTACCGGCATATCTTTTAGCGGCGGCTTCGGCAAAATCCGCAAACGCTTTGCGGCCGGCTCCGGTGCGAACGGACCTGTCCGACTCGTACAGCTCGTTGCTGTAATCGAGAATATACAGGACACGGATACCGAGTTTTTCGCATCCGAGTGTTAAAGAGTCATAGCCCGATCCCTTGAAATCATATTTACCCTTTGCCTTCTCGATGCGCGACCAGACAAGGTCCATTCTAATAAACTTGAATCCCGCATCGGCGATCATTTTAAGATCGCGCGGCAGACCTGTGAAGTGGATGTTGACACCGAAGCCGTCAGGGACGGCCAGTCCGGGCAGCGGCTCGGCAACCATAACAGCCGGCGACAAAGCTCCTATGGCCAGAAAGAGAACAACCATAAAGACAAAGAAGTACAAAGGCCGAATATGCAAAATTGAGATCGTAGGACTGCCTTCTGTCTTCGGATTCATCTTCTACCTTTCATTTTTGAGGGGACCACATTTTGCAAACAGTTCGCAAAATGGCAATCCGGCTAGCCCGCCCGATGCCCACAGAGGCTAGCGATATAGCAGGACCGGTTCACAAAGCACCCTTTCTGCGTAAGCAGAATCTTAAACCGGCAGTAATATACAACAGATATAAATACGTGTCAAACACCAAACCGGCCAGTTTTTATAGGAATTTGAAAGCCTTGTGGGTAAAAAAAGTAGCTGGCGGGATGAGCAACTTTTTAGCCACACCTGTCATAACTTTCGGCAACTCTTTGATAAGTAGGAACTTAGAGGCGACAATAAAAATTAGCACTGCACCAACACAGCTAATAGCACAGTTATCGCTAATCGAAGAAAAAAGGAAAGTAAAGTAAAGATACTTCGAATACGAATACGTCTGAGCAAGCTCTTTCTACTTCGATTTCGCTTCGAACCGACACGGACACAGGCCAACAGCTTCGCGCTTCATTTCAACGATCCGTTCGGTCGGACTCTTCCGCCTGCGGGCAATACAGTAAAAAAGGGCTGCAAGCGTCTGTGCTCACAACTCCTTATGAGAAATTGCTTCTTCAAAAAAGGTTGCTATTGAAGCGTTCTAATGAGCCAGAGCCTCGATTTCCTCTGCGGTCAGCGCCACGTTGTAGATGCGGACATCATCGATCATGCCGGAGAAGAAAGAGGCTGCTTCAAGGTCTTTTGAGGTACCTATGTACAGGCCGCCATCCGAAGGCATGCCGGACACGGCCGTCGCATCTTCAGCAACCTGGATTCCATCCACATATAATCGCCTATGAAATGTACTCATGTCATACACAAAGCCGACATGATGCCATTGACCATCGGTGATTACGGACTCTGATTCCAATGCGCCAAAGTACATATCGCTGAATCCGGTCATGAGTTTGCCCTCTGAGGGATTTGTACCAAGCCATGTTCCACCAAATTCTCCTGTCTGAGAGATAATCACCTGTCCCGGCGCACCGCCCTTAATCCAGGCAAACGCACTCAACGAGCCCTTCGCTGGATCAAGAACAAAGGGCGAGCTCATGTAATCATCGATCCCGTCTAACTGAATAGCGCCATTTGCTTTGCCACCAGTAGATTGCCAAAATGGATTACCATTTAGTGTGCAGTCGTGTTCACCGGCGCTGTCGCATGCAATACTGCCTTCTTTTTCGTCCAGTGCCCAGTGTGCTATTAGACGGTAGTCCTCGAACAAATGCTCAGCGAGGACAATCAGGTCCTGGACATCGACGATGTCATCGCCCCATGGCATGGGGCCAATGTCACACAATTTATTGTCTGTGCCCCAGTGGTCAACCATGATACACACATCCGCAGAGTCAACAATGCCATCGCCGTTAAAGTCAATGATGGGAATGATTGGCACCTGCCATATGTCGAAAACATTATCCCCGCCGGACCGGTCAGACACAAAGAACAATATAGACCCGTCATCTGAAATGTCGGCCATTCCGTCGGTTCCCGAACTGTTTATTTCTGGTCCCAGATTAACAGGATTGCCCCAGGGCTCCTCTTTTGTTTTGCGTGCAGTTACCCAAAGGTCCCAACCACCTGAGCCACCAGACCGATCGCCGCTGAAAAAGAGACACAGCCCATCGGCAGAGATGTCCTGTTCTCCCTCGAAGGCTGAGCTGTTGACAGTTGCTCCAAGATTCACTGGTTCTGCCCAAGGATCGGAGAGACTCAGCCTCGATGTTACCCATATGTCACTAGTGCCGTATCCACCACTACGATCCACGTTATCATCCCAGCAGCAAAAGTAAAGCTCTAGGCCATCAGAGGAGATGCTCGGGTGACCATCAAAGCCCGATGTGTTGATGTTGGGGCCAAGAGGTTCTGGTTCGCCCCAGTCATCTTCCAGTGATGCTCGCGTCGCCAGACATATGTCGGAAAACCCCCCGGGTCCTCCGGATCGCTTAGATGTGAAGAACAACTCCAGTCCATTGGGCGAGAGACTCGGCGCCCAATCGTCAGCCGAGCTGTTGACCGTCGATCCCAAATTCACGGGCGTCCCCCAGTTTTCATCCGTCGTTTCCTTAGTTGACACCCACAGGTCGGCACCACCTGACCCACCAAGCCGCCCGGACGAGAAGTAGAGCGACAGACCGTCAGGCGAAATGTGCGGACTACCGTCGCTATCCTGAGTATTCACCGGTGGCTCAAGATTAGTGGGAGTACCAAACGTGAAATCTGCATTTGTTCGATTCGTAACTAGGCCCAACGCCAAAACCAACATAAGCAAAATTATCTTGTTCATCATAATTATCTTTTTCATCATATCGCCCTTTCAATATTTGTCCCTGCTACAG
>Ga0209121_10002804_pt1 | contig 17356 bp, 15 predicted proteins | sample Cruoilmetagenom3_FD_187292 | JGI IMG/M metagenome (GOLD analysis project Ga0209121, IMG submission 187292) | Oil polluted marine microbial communities from Coal Oil Point, Santa Barbara, California, USA - Sample 3 (SPAdes) (version 2) | ecosystem: Environmental > Aquatic > Marine > Oil seeps ... | reverse complement strand
TATAAAAATATTTAATCCTATACCATATTTTACATTAACCTTATTAAACCATGTAAATTATGAAAATCCAAATCTGTAAGGGATTAAAATTCTCAAAATCGCTAATTAATTGCGATTCTAAAAATAAACATAAAAAACTGAAGCGTTTTGACAAAGCCTTCTTACAAAGGTAGAATTTTTACTGGATGATGACACGCCCAGCAGGGCGTTTTTTCACGAGATGGGACCTAGCAAAATGAGAACAATAACATGGAATGATGATGCAAATACGGTCGATATGATCGATCAGCGTCTATTACCTCAAGAATTCAAGATAAATTCCTACAGCCGGTATCAAAATGTAACAGATGCTATTCGTACGATGGTCATCCGGGGTGCACCAGCAATTGGTGCTGCGGCAGCTTTCGGGATTGCCCTGGCTGCTTACCAGTCAGAAGAATCATCCAGGGATGCATTGGTGCAGGAATTAGAAAAAGCTGGAGAGGCTCTTAAAAATGCCAGGCCTACTGCAGTTAATCTTAGCTGGGCTGTACGTCGCATGTTAAAGGAAGCAGTTGCCTTTGAAGGCTCTGCAGACGAATTACGAGATCGTCTCTTAGCTTCAGCTAAAGTTATTGCTAATGAAGATGTGGCAATCAACAAGTGTTTGTCTCAATATGGGGCAGACTTGATTGAGGATGGTGATCATATCGTCCATCACTGTAACACCGGTGCCCTGGCAACGGTTGATTGGGGGACGGCGTTGGGTGTGATCCGTATGGCGCATGAACAGGGAAAGAAAATTCATGTCTTTGTGGATGAAACCCGCCCGCGCTTACAGGGTGCTCGATTGACAGCCTGGGAGTTGGAGCAATATGGTATTCCCTATGACATCATTACAGATGGCTCTTCGGGATACCTGATGCGAAAAGGACTGGTTCAAAAGGTGATATTTGGTGCTGACAGAGTAGCAGCCAATGGGGATGTCGCTAACAAAATTGGCAGTTATATGCTTGCTCTGGCAGCCTATGACAACGGCATCCCGGCTTATTCAGCTTTCCCGATTTCAACCCTTGATTTCGAGCTTGAACGTGGTGACCTGATCCCAATTGAAGAACGTGAAGTAGCTGAAGTGCTGCAAGTCCAATTAATGGGTCAGCGTGTTACACCAGAAAACGCCTCGGCACGAAATTTTGCATTCGATGTCACGCCTGCTCGTTTGATATCTGCCTGGATCACCGAAAAGGGTGTGATTTACCCACCGTTTAAAGAGAATCTAAAAGCCGCAATGGCAAAATAAGGAATGAACATGAGTATTGTTTTGACGGGTTCAATCGCATTTGATTATTTGATGTCTTTTCCTGGATATTTTAAAGATCATATCCTTCCGGAACATTTAGAATCGATTAGTTTATCCTTCCTGGTTGATGAAATGGTTCGCCGACCTGGTGGAGTCGCCGCCAATATCGCTTACAATTTGGGATTATTGTGTGAGAAACCCCGTTTGGTGGCAACAGCTGGGGTAGATTTTTCTGAGTATCGACAAATTTTAGAAAAAGCAGGTGTGGATACCTCAGGTGTAAAAATTATTGAAAACAAATTTACGGCTTCATTCTTTGTAAATACGGATCTCTCCAATGCTCAAATTGCCAGCTTTTATGCGGGTGCGATGGCGGATGCATCTCAAATCTCGATGAAGGAATTGGGATTGACGGGTGAGGATCTTGTGGTGATTTCTCCCAATGCGCCGGATGCGATGATCAAATATGCATTAGAATGTCAGAATTTGGGCATTCCTTATATTTTTGACCCCAGCCAGCAAATCGTCCGTCTTGATCAGGAGGATATTCGACAAGGCGTCAAAGGTGCGCATGCTTTATTTGCGAATGAATATGAGTTTGAATTGATCCAAAAACACGGCAAGATGAGCGTAGAAGAGATCCTGGGTTCACTTGCGTTTGCTGTTGTAACTCTGGGCAAAGAAGGCGCACGTGTTTATAAAAACGGTGCACTATTGGGTGCGGTACCCGCCTTCCCACAGAAACACATCGCAGACCCAACGGGTGTTGGGGATGCATTCAGGGCAGGTTTTTTGAAAGCTTATCTGAATGGTTTTGAGCTGTTGTTATGTGCAAAAATTGGCAGCCTGGCAGCGACCTATTGCCTGGAGGAAATGGGCACCCAGACTCAATGTTACATGATGAAGGACTTTGTCACCCGATTCCGAACAGTGTATGACGATGAAGGTGTATTGGATAAATTCTTAAAAGAATAATATCTTAATGATCGCGCAGATGGACTCAGCGCATTTATAAACTATTGGAGGAATGAATGGATAAATATGATGTCAAGAATTTAGATTTGGCGGAAGGTGGACGCCGTCGGATTGATTGGGCAGAACGTGAAATGCCCGTGTTGCGGGAAATTATGGCGCGCTTCGAACGTGAAAAGCCCTTTGAGGGCATTCGCATGTCAGCTTGTTTGCATGTGACCACCGAAACGGCAAATTTAATGCGCACCCTGCAAGCCGGCGGCGCTGATGTGGTTTTAACCGCTTCAAATCCCCTGTCAACGCAAGATGATGTCGCAGCTTGCCTGGTATCTCACTATGAGATCCCGGTATTTGCTATCAAAGGTGAGGATAATGTTACCTATTACAAACACATTGCTGCCGCATTGGATCACAAACCGCATCTGACGATGGATGATGGGGCAGATTTGGTGAGCACGCTTCATAAAGAACGCCAGGATCAATTAGATGATGTGATAGGCGGCACAGAAGAAACAACCACTGGTGTGATACGTTTGCGAGCGATGGCTGCAGACGGTGCTTTGAAATTCCCGGTGGTTGCAGTTAATGATGCTATGACTAAGCATTTATTTGACAATCGCTACGGCACGGGGCAATCTACAATTGACGGCATCGTCCGAGCGACAAATATCTTGCTGGCTGGTAAAAATTTTGTGGTGGGTGGTTATGGTTGGTGCGCTCGGGGTTTGGCGATGCGTGCACGCGGTATGGGCGCCAATGTGATCGTGACGGAAATCGACCCCATGAAAGCACTGGAAGCGGTCATGGATGGCTTCCGTGTGATGCCCATGATAGAAGCTGCACCCATCGGTGATATTTTTGTGACCCTGACGGGTGATATCAATGTCGTTGATAAACACCATTTTGAAGCAATGAAGGACGGCGCAATTGTTGCCAATTCCGGACACTTCAATGTTGAGTTAAATATTCCCGCATTGGAAGAGATGGCTGTCGGAAAACGCCTGGTTCGGCCCTTTGTAGAGGCTTATGATCTTCCGGATGGTCGAGTTATCCATATGTTAGGTGAAGGTCGTTTGATCAACCTGGCTGCTGCGGAAGGTCATCCTGCGAGCGTGATGGATATGTCCTTTGCAAACCAGGCTTTGAGTGCTGAATACATGGTTAAGAACGCCGACAAGCTGGAAAAGAAAGTATACGGTGTTCCTGAGGATATTGACCGTGAGATCGCCCGACTTAAACTGGAGACGATGAATATCAGTATTGATACATTGACGGAAGAACAGATCAAGTATTTGAATTCCTGGCAGGAAGGGACGTAAATAAAGCACGATTAGTCAACGTTAATTCAAACCAATTTTGAGGCTGTCTTCATAGGCAGCCTCGTTTGGTTTTATGAACAAAATTTAGCTTCAATAATCATCCGAACAAATTATCTCCCATAATTGATTACTTGTAGGGGCCCAGCATGCTGAGCCCTACCCTATAACAATAAAATAATGAAACCCAAATGAATATTCTTTCAAATAAACGAGATTGAAGCGGGTTGAAACCCGCGCTCCGACAGGATAAAGATAACTGGTTGGCGAAATCAATATGTGTCATGGTTAATCGAGTTAATCATCATGCCCTCTGGGCTCAGGACGAGAGTCCTCGATCCATAGTACTTAAAATTTTTGAGGGCTAATCACCATTAATAATAAAAGTGGCTGTCATGTACCTTTGTGACAGCCACTTTTACCATAATTTGTACTAACCTTTATGTAAATCTATTCTTCCTCTACTACATCTTCATCATAATCTTCGTCACCCTTATCATCATCGTTATCAGACCAGGGGGATGCAGGGTCTTTGACCATGGCTTGTTCCATGACAGCCTTCTCGATCTCTTCCAGGAGTTCTTCATTCTCACGTAAGAACTCTTTGGCGTTTTCTCGTCCCTGACCAAGCCGGATATCGCCATAAGAATACCAGGACCCATGTTTGTCGATGATATCCATTTCTGTACCCAGGTCTACCAGGTCACCAACCTTGGAGATGCCTTCGTTATACATGATATCAAATTCAGCGGTTCGGAAGGGGGCTGCAACCTTGTTCTTGACCACGCGTACACGTACACGGTTGCCGGTGATCTCTGAGCCTACTTTGATGGACTGGATGCGGCGGATATCTAATCGGACAGAGGCATAAAATTTGAGGGCATTGCCGCCGGAGGTCGTTTCAGGGTTACCAAACATCACACCGATCTTGTGGCGCAGCTGGTTGGTAAAAATAACGGCGGTCCGGGTCTGGTTGATGGCACCTGAGAGCTTACGCATTGCCTGTGACATCAAACGTGCTTGGGTGCCCATAGTAGGGTCACCCATATCCCCTTCAATCTCTGAGCGGGGGACGAGGGCTGCTACTGAGTCGATTACCACGACATCAACTGCACCTGAGCGAACCAGGGTTTCAGCAATTTCGAGGGCTTGTTCACCCGTGTCTGGCTGTGATATCAGCAGGTCATCTACGTTGACGCCGCATTTGGCAGCATAAACTGGGTCCAGGGCATGTTCCATATCGATGAAAGCCGCTGTTCCGCCCTTTTTCTGACATTCAGCAACGATATGCTGGCAAACGGTTGTTTTTCCTGAGGCTTCAGGGCCATAAATTTCGCTGATTCTTGCTTTGGGGATGCCGCCCACACCCAGGGCAATGTCGAGGGATAGGGAACCCGTGGAAATAACATCAACAGCAAGATGCTTCGCTTGTCCCAACCTCATAATTGATCCTTCACCATAACGTTTAACGATATCCTTCAAAGCTTTTTCCAGTACAGTCTTTTTTGCGTCATCCATATCGTCATCCTTTTTGTCTTCTCAATTATTTAAGGATTAATACTCCGTATATTTTCTGATTTATTATAAGCCATTTACCTCTTTTAGCTTATTTCAATTTTAGCACATATGTTCAGTATGTCAAGTCTATTGGCCGCTTGATTTAAATAGAAGAAAGGGATCAAATAATTGAAAATACCCGCTCATTCGCCACAAGCAATAATTTGCCCTCTGTTGTTCAGTGTAGACTGTTTCATAAAAAGCCATATCTCCGAGGTCAGCATTCGAAGGACCAAGCCTTGTTTCCAGGTGCAGGTGGGGATTGCTGGAGCGGCCTGAATTGCCTACGGTGCCAAGGGCAGCGCCGCATTCTATGGAATCGCCGGCTCGAAATGTTGATGGGGCTTCCATGTGTGCATACAAGTGATACACCGATAAATCTCCCGTGAATACCGGGGGTGTGATTTCGGGGCATTCTCCCTGGTAAAGAACGTCCTCAGGCACAGGTTGATAGATAGCTTTGAGATTTTCTTGTAAGGTTTCAGGCAGTTCCGAGAGGGGTGTTTCAATGACAATTGTGTTTCCGTAGGGGATTTCATCTGGCAATGTCAGGGCAGTTGTTCCTGAAAGGATTGCATATACCGCGATGCCCTGTATCGATTCGCGCTCACCTCGGCGATAATAAGAAAAATCGAGACCATGATGCCCATCGTCACGTCCAAAGGGTGGGATAACAAGGGGATTGACCAGGATTGAAGACAGTGTGTCGAGCGTCTCTTCTTCTAACGGGCTGCAAGCTTGGAAGGCACGGATGGTGCTTGTGGGCATTGGCATTGTTTGAGAGGGTTGAGATGTAGGTGATGTTGTCTGCGATGGTGATAGGCTTGCCGTTGGTTCCATTGTGGCAGAAGGCGGCAGAACAGTGCGTGTCACCAGTTGAGGTTGGCAAGCACTGAGTACAACTGCAATTATCAGAAGATAGAGCCACTTCATCAAGCTTGGATCCGGCGGCATTCCATATAGAAGCGCTTTTCATAGGCTTCACCCATGGAGAAAGTTTTGCGAGGTAAGGCACCATCCAGGATGACCGTCTTGAACAACTCGGATTTATCCATACCTGGGACATAGAAACCCGCATTGCCAGATTGCATTCCCTTTTCAAAGAGGACTTTTGTACCGTGGACATAATCGATATCCCCTGCGCCGTTGTCTTCGAGGAAGGAATCTAAAAATTTCTGCAAAGTGCCGACGGGAAGATTGTCTTCAGGATGATGAACCTCAATGAGTTTCAACCCATCCGGGGTGATCATACCGATTTGATGCCATGGTTTCGCCGCATCATCGACGATTTGGATCAACGTTTCCTGGGAAGGCGAATCGTTGATCTTCAGGTTTTCACCCCAATAAGCTTGCATTGCATCAAAAATGTCCTTTTTTACGTCAAAAATCAACCTGTGAATGGGTTCGAAGTCCAGTGCTGGGTCATGTAAATTCTCAATTTCTACAAGTGCATAACGTGCTGGATGATCCATACCAACGGTAGGCTTTATCTTTTCCCAAATAGCTTTGGCTGTCGCCAGGGAATGATTGCCGTCACCCATAGCAAACAAAAGGGGTTGGTGCTCCCCGGGTTTCAAGTTAAATTTATCCGAAAATTTTTGTGGGTTAATTAGTGTTTGCAAGTTTTGTAAAACCTGTTCACGCACTTGGTCATCGCCCACAGCATAACCAGAAAGATGACCACTGCCCAACATGAGGTCAAAATCATATACTTTTTGGAAACTTTCTATTTGCTCATCCAGGAGTCCGAATACTTTATCAGCCGGGTCATCAAAAAGAACCAGAATGTGCGGACATTCCAAAGGAGCTTTTTCACGGATGCGAATACGGGGCGGCAAGCGATCCAAAATGGTGCCTTCTGTTGCTCGAATTAAAGTTTGAGCCCCCTTATTGAAATCGTAATGTTCCAGATCAAGGCATACCATCAAACCGCGACGTGTTCTTTCGCCAAATCTTCGCCGGACGTAAATAAAATCATTGAGGCTGCGAAAGATATCGGATTCAAGGTACTGCCCCATAACCTTGTGGGTGGTCTCGATTCGGTTTTTCTCCTCTGGCGTGCCCAGATAAACTTCCGGTAAAATCATGTGGTAAGTTGATGGTGAGTCGCCAATAATTTCTTTGACTTGTTCCCAATATTCAGGTTCAGACGTAAATTGATCGCAGGCAATAACAGCCCACTTTTTGTGATCAATGGCCTTCTTGGGGAGGAGAATGTCAGGGATCTTCACACCGATTTCAAATGTCATATTGTCCTTCCTTTTTGTATGGTGAGGTAATCAGTTCTTTATTTTAACTGAAAATAAGGAGATATGGTGAGCTTATCGCTTTTTATTTCTGACTTCTATCAAATATTGGGGTCTTCCCTTTTTTTAGGAGACTCATTAATGGGACTGCAGTTATTGATAGTCTTCTCTGAAGATCGAAATAATTTTGGGGTGATGGCATTGTGCTGAGCTTGAAAGGTGGAGAATTAGCCCGATGTTATTATAAAAATGTTTTCGGTTGTGGAGTAGATCGACTCAAGAATAAAAAAAATGCGGACTGAAGTCCGCGCTCCGGTAATTATTTTAATTTTTGGTGGAGAGTGTCGTTCATTTACAGCGAAACACTCTATTTCGAAAAAATGTATTGCTGAAATGTCATTCCTCTTAATAATGCAAAAGAATTAAACGAGGCTGCTTAGTTTAAACAGCCTCGTCATGGAAGTAAATAAATTCCTATCCCCTTAACAAATCGGGGTCGACGCCCGCAACATATGCAACGCCCACAGATCCGGGTCCAGTGTGGGTGCCAATAACAGGGCTGATGTTTGCAAGCAAGATTTCTTGTGGATTAAAATTCTTTTCGATTTGCTTCAAGAGATGGGAAGCAGCATCTTGTGCAGCGGCAGAAACAACCCCCATCATGTTGATTGGCAATCGACCGTCTATATTCGTTTCAAGCAACTCGATTAATCGTTGATGTGCTCGCTTTGAAGTTCGGACGCGTTCCAAGGCTTCAATCTTGCCTTCTTGAAGGTAAAGAATTGGTTTAAGGTCAAGTGCGGTACCCAGGAACCGTGATGCGCCGCCTATTCTCCCACCGCGATGTAGGAACTCCAGAGTGTCTACCGCAAAGAATATCTGAGCGTTATCACGAATGATTTCGGCGATTTCTTTGCATTTCCCCAAAGATGCTCCTGCTTTTGCCGCCCGGGCAGCTGAAAGCACCATGTAAGCTAAAGGCATCGAAGTGAACCTGGAATCCAGAAGTTCAATTTTTGCTTCGGGAACCAATTTTTTTGCTTGAATAGCAGAATCCAGGGTGCCCGACAGCGCAGCGGATATCACAATTGTTAAAATTTCGTAACCCTCGTCGTGTAATTTATTAAAGACATCAGCAAAATCTGTGACCGGGGGTTGGGAAGTCGAGGGTATGTTCTTGGCGTTTGCCAGGCGCTTGTAAAATTGATCGGGGCTGATATCAATGTTGTCTCTGAGGGCTTTATCATCCCGAATAACCATAAGGGGAACGATCTTGATATTGTAAGATGAGACCAGGTCTTCTGGTAGATAAGCGGTTGAATCAGTAACGATTGCTACTTTAGACATAATGATAACCTTTCATTCTAATAACTTAATAATAATGCAAACCTCTCATTAGTTTAACACACAGGGCTGTAAAGCGTTGCGATTTTGTGGATTATCTGTCATAATAAAAATTCAAATTCGTTCCAATATAATGAAGAAAGGGCCACTTCCCCTTGACCGTTAGCCTGAGAAGCGCTAAAATCACACTTTGATGGTTTTACAAGAAGAAAGTTATTAATTCTATTGTGTTTGAAAATCTGACCGAAAGACTGACAACGATATTTGATGATCTCCGCAGGCACGGTCGACTCTCTGAGTCGGATGTGGATCAAGCTATGCGAGAAGTTCGCCTGGCGCTGCTTGAGGCAGATGTACATTACGGGGTGGTCAAGCGTTTTACGAAGCGTGTAAAGGAACGCTCTGTTGGTGAAAAAATCTCGAAAGCGCTGAATCCGGCACAGCAAGTGATTAAAATCGTCAATGATGAATTGATTTCAACCCTGGGCGAACCCAGTGTATTAAATCTTAAAGGCGAGCGACCCTTTGTGATCATGCTGGTGGGGCTGCAGGGTTCGGGTAAGACTACAGCAGCAGCTAAATTAGCCAAAAAACTACGAGGTCAGGGTGAACGTGTTATGCTTGTTGCGGCTGATCCCTATCGACCGGCTGCGGTAAAACAATTGCAAACATTGGGTGAACGCATCAATGTGCCTGTATTTTACAAAGAAAATACCCCACCCCCAAGGCTCGCTCAAGAAGCTTTCCAGGCTGCACGCAGAGGCGGCAGCAGTGTGATTGTCCTGGATACGGCAGGTCGTTCTCAAATGGATGAGGCTTTGATGGACGAGCTTACCGCGATTAAAGACAAGGTTGATATCACAGAGATTTTACTGGTTGTTGATGCGATGATCGGTCAGGAAGCATTGAACGTTGCCCAGGGCTTTCGAGAGAATTTGCCCATTTCAGGCTTATTTATGACCAAAATCGATGGCGATGCTCGCGGCGGTGCTGCGATCTCAATTCGTGAGGTGACCGGTGTACCGATCAAATTCCTTGGTGTTGGTGAGTCCGTTGACGCGATCGAGGAGTATAATCCAGACAGGTTAGCTTCTCGTATCCTTGGGATGGGCGATATGTTAGGCCTGATCGAAAAGGCAGAACAAGCGTTTAACCAGGAGGAAGCCGAACAACAAGCCGAAAAACTCATGCGTGGCGAATTTACGCTTGAGGATTTTGCCAATCAATTGAAACAGATGCGTAAGATGGGGCCGATGGGAAAGATTATGGAAATGCTCCCCGGCCAGATGGGTCAGGTTGCCCGTCAGGTTGATCCCAGAGACGCTGAAGATCAATTGGAACAGATTGAGGCTGTGATCAACTCGATGACCATCGAGGAACGCCGAAATCCAAAATTATTGAATGCCAGCCGCAGGCGCAGGATTGCGCGCGGGTCTGGATTGGAAGTGCAGGTAGTTAACCAGGTTATGAAGCGCTTCCGTGAGACCCAACGGCTGATTAAAACCCTACAAAAATCAGGCGGCAAAGGTTTAGGTCGTATGATTGGCTAACTGGAGGATGATAAAGGTCAGCGTTACCTTCAACGCTCTCTCAAACCTTTTAAAGACTCCGATTTGAAATAAAATTAAAAAAATAAAGATAAGAGGAGTAAAATTTCGATGGTACGTATTCGATTACGCCGGGTAGGATCCCGGAATCAGGCAAGTTATCGTGTTGTGGTTGCAGACAAAGAAAGCCCACGCGATGGACGTTTTGTTGAAGTTGTGGGTCATTACAATCCACGAACAGAACCTTCCACAATTGTTTTAAAAGATGACCGTGTCTATTACTGGCTAAGTGTAGGTGCTCAACCATCCGAAGCCGTTGATGGTCTTTTTAAACAAACAAAATTATGGGATCGCTACGAACGATTTAAAAATGGTGAGGATGTTGAAACCCTGGTTGAAGAAGCCGATCAGGTTTACAAATCACGGGTAACGGATCCACGAACAAAACCACAACAATAAATAGATTAAGGGAAGTGTGAGGCTAGCATGAAAGGTGAAAACCTGCAAGAATTGGTTGAATTTGTTGCTCAGTCATTGGTTGACCAACCGACCCAGGTAAACGTTGTAAAGCATCAACGAGGCAATTCGGTTCAGTTGGAATTGCACGTTGCGAAAGAAGACATGGGTCGCGTCATTGGTAAAGGGGGACGTGTAGCAAATTCTATTCGAACATTACTCAATGTTGCAGCTGCACGAGAGGGCAGCCGGGCTAATTTGGACATTGTTGAGCCGTCTTAGCCTTCGTATTCTTTGATATGCCTCATAAAAATAATCATGATGCAGGCTCGCAGATGGTCAGCGAGCCTGCCTTTCTAGTACTCGGAAAATTAAGACGTGCACATGGTGTGCAGGGGGAAATCCCTTTAGAAATTTATACACATATGTTGGAATTACTGGTTCCTGAAAGTGTGGTTTACGTAGGTGAGGAGCATCACCCATATAAAATTGAGCGAACCCGCTATAAAAACCAGCTATTGTTAATAAAATTTTACGAAATTGATGATCGCACCACTGTTTCTATGCTTACAAATCAACTGGTATATATTGAAACGGAACAATTACCCCCGCTATCTGAAGATGAGTATTATCTTCACGAGTTAATTGGTTTGGGTATCTACGAACAGGACGGCCGTTATTTAGGAGTGCTGTCTGAGATATTGGAGACAGGTGCTAATGACATCTATCTCATTGAAGACGAGTCCGGCGAGGAAACTTTGATCCCGGCGACAGAAGATATGATTATTGAGATTGATCTCTCGCAAGGAAAGATGATTGTTGGGAAAATGACCTGGTACGGTGAGGGGAATTGATGTCAGATGAGAAAAAGTACTGGATCGGGCTTAACCTTGTCAAGGGGATAGGCGCGGTCCGATTTCAACAAATAAAAAACTATTTTGGTGATTTGTCCCTAGCCTGGAAAGCGCCTGCTGAATCCTACAAGGATGCAGGCTTACCGGGTCGTGTTATTAATAATTTTCTTCAATTACGCAAACAAATTGATTTAGATCAGCTCTATGAGTCAATCCTTGAAAAGGACATTTCGGTCCTGACTTTATTAGATGACGATTACCCACATTTGTTAAAGGAAATTGACCAGTCACCGCCTGTCATTTATGTCAAAGGAACCCTGACGCCTGCCGATGAATTTGCAGTCGCAATTGTGGGAACAAGGCGGGTGAGTGATTACGGGCAGCAGATTACGCGGGATGCCAGTATCTACCTGGCAGGTCACGGATTAACGATAGTGAGCGGCCTGGCGAGGGGCGTGGATGGCATTGCACATCGGCATGCCCTGGAAGCGGGCGGCAGAACAATTGCCGTGTTAGGGAGCGGCGTAGATGTGATTTATCCACCTGAACATCGAAAGTTAGCAGAAGCAATCAGTGAGAATGGTGCAGTCATCAGTGATTATCCTTTAGGAACCCAACCGGAAGGAATCAATTTTCCACCGCGAAACCGGATTATCTCGGGTTTATCCCTGGCGACCATCGTTGTAGAAGCTGGTGACAGAAGTGGGGCATTGATTACTGCAGATTTTGCCCTTGAGCAAGGTCGGGATGTATTTGCTGTCCCTGGGAATGTCCTTTCTCCTGCCAGTCGAGGAACAAATCGACTTATTCAAAATGGTGCTTATGCCATGATTTCACCCCAGGATGTTCTGGATGTCCTGAATTTGTCGGAACTTGAATCGATTAAGACAGCCCGACAAGTTTTACCTGCAAATTCAACTGAAGCCAGGATTTTGCAGGTCATGGATTTCGAACCCATGCATATTGATGAAATTTGCAATGGCGTGGGTTTGGCAGTTGAAAAGGTTTCAGCAGCGCTGACCATGATGGAGTTAAAGGGTTTGGTCCAGCATGTGGGGGCGATGCGGTATGCGGTGGTTCGAGAGTTTTCATAAAGTTAAGGAGTCTGACGATGTTTGAGCATTATTATGCAGTCATCATGGCTGGCGGCAGCGGCACACGGCTTTGGCCGCTTTCACGCAGGAATCGATCGAAGCAATCCCTTGCTTTTGTTGGGGATCGCACGATGTTCCAGCACGCTGTTGATCGGTTACAGGGGCTTTTCCCCTATGAACGCATTTTGGTTGTGACTGTCTCAGAACAGGTGGCGCTGCTTAAGGAAGAATGCCCGGAGATTCCTAATAAAAATTATATAATTGAACCTCTGCCGAGAGGTACGGCTTCGGTTGTGGGTTTGGCAGCCATTGCGATCAAGCATCGAGACCCTCAAGGCGCTATGGCGATCCTGACAGCAGATCACCTGGTTAAAAATGAAGCGCATTTTCGACAGTTATTATCAGCCGCCTATCAACTCAGTAAAGAGTCGTACATGGTAACTTTAGGGATTACGCCAACTTATGCATCAACTGGCTACGGTTATATCCAAAAGGGTGAACCTTTGGGAACATATGGGGATTTGCAAGCTTTTCAGGTCAGAAAATTTAAGGAGAAGCCTGACAAACCAACGGCACAAGACCTGGTTTCGGACGGTCAGCATGTTTGGAATTCTGGTATGTTCATCTGGGAAGTCGATTCTGTATTGGCGGAATTTGAACGACAAATGCCTGGTTTGTATCAAAAACTTGGAAAAATTAGCAAAAGCTGGTCAACTCAGGAATCTTCTGATGTTCTGGTGTCGGTTTGGCCGACAATCCAAAAAGAAACGATCGATTACGGCATTATGGAAGGTGCAAAAAAAGTTGCCGTTATCCCATCAGTTGATCTTGGATGGCATGATGTAGGGAGCTGGGATTCATTATTTGAGGCTCTGGAATGTGATGACTCCGGAAATATTCACCTGTCCGGGGATGTTGTCACACTTGACACGCACGGTACACTTATTTGCGAAGATTCAGCGGATCGTTTGATTGTAACGATCGGCGTTGAAGATTTGATTATTGTTGATTCTGGCAATGCGCTGCTCGTTTGCGACCGAAAGCAAGCTCAACGAGTGCGTGAAGCCGTTCGAAAATTAGAAAAAGACGGTCGCGACGATTATTTGTAGGAGTAATTTAAATTGGAAGCTTATTGTGTAAAATGTCGGGAAAAAAGAGAAATAAAAGATCCAGTGGCAGCCTATAACGCTGCTAATGCCCCTGTTACAAAGGGCACATGCTCGGTCTGTGGTACAAAAGTATATCGTATGGGGAGAACAGACGCGCATGAAGGGATCCCTAAGCCTGAAATTTCTCGTAAAAAAGAAATCAAACGCAAGGGAAAATTGGTGATCGTTGAATCACCCGCAAAAGCCAAGACTGTTGGACGGTTTTTAGGCAAGGGTTATACTGTTCGTGCTTCTGTAGGGCATGTGCGCGATTTATTGCGATCGAAACTCTCGGTTGATGTCGAGAATGATTTTGAACCACGTTATCGCGTCCCTAATGAAAAGCGTGATGTGGTCAAGGAACTGAAAAAGCTGTCACAAAAGGCAGAAGAGGTTTACTTAGCAACAGACCCTGATCGGGAAGGGGAAGCGATTGCCTGGCACCTGATGGAAGCTGCTGAAATAGAAGAAGATCGCACCAACCGGGTTGTTTTTCATGAGATAACTGAAGATGCTGTTGCGCAAGCCTTTGCACATCCCCGGACCATAGATATGGATTTGGTGGACGCACAACAAGCCCGCCGCATCCTTGACCGTTTGGTGGGATACGGCATCAGCCCGATTCTTTGGAAAAAGGTTCGAAGCCGCTTATCAGCAGGGCGGGTGCAATCCGTTGCTCTGAGGCTAATTATTGAGAGAGAGCGTGAGATCGATGCATTTATCCCAGATGAATACTGGTCTATTGATGCTGATCTTTTCCCGGAAGGCGGCAAAACATCCTACCGGGCGAAATTAACCAAAATTAATGGTGATGACCCTGAACTGGGGAGTGAAGCAGTTGTCAATAAAATTCTTGATGATATGCGTGAATCCGTCTATACAGTGGATACGATTAAACACGGTAAACGTCTGCGAAATTCATCAGCGCCATTTATTACCAGCACACTGCAGCAGGATGCATCACGAAAATTGGGGTTTACTGCTCGTAAGACCATGGCTGTTGCCCAACAATTATATGAGGGAATGGAACTGGATGGCGAAGGGACTACAGGGTTGATCACCTATATGCGCACGGATTCCACTAACATTTCCGATGTTGCGCTGAATCAAGTGCGAAATTATATAAAGAATAAATATGGTAAGGAATACTTGCCTAAAGTGCCCCCAAAATATAAAACCAGGACACAATCTGCCCAGGAAGCTCACGAAGCCATCCGTCCTACATCTGTGTTGCGGAAACCAAAGGCTATTAAGAGATATCTTTCACGAGATCAATTCCGCTTATATCGCTTGATATGGCAAAGATTTGTCGCCTCACAGATCAATCCGGCGGTTTATAAAACACTGTCCGTTGAAATCATCGGTGAAGGACCAGAAAACAATTACCTGTTGCGCGCTTCTGGCAGTCAGCTTGAGTTTCCAGGATTCCTGGTCGTTTATGAGGAAGGTCGGGATGAGGATCGGACCGAGGAAGACGAGGCAGACAGCGCCGCCATTCCGATTAACGAAATCAAGGAAAATCAAAAACAGAACCTGGAAGAACTCTATCCTGATCAACATTTTACGCAGCCGCCACCGCGTTTTACAGAAGCCTCTTTGGTTCAGGTGCTTGAAGGAAATGGCATTGGTCGTCCTTCCACTTATGCAGCGATATTGTCCACAATACAAAATCGCGGCTATGTTGTGCGTGAAGGCAAGCGGCTTGAGCCAACCGATACGGGATTCCTGGTAAACGATCTTGTTGTTGAGTACTTCCCCAGCATTGTGGATATAAAATTTACATCACGCCTGGAAGACCAGCTCGACCTGATTGCTTCAGGTGAAGAGGAATGGGTGGATATTGTGCGAGAATTCTATGGACCCTTTTCTGATCGCCTGGCACATGCTGAAGAAGCAATGCCTGAAAAGAAAGCTGAGTTACAGAAGCTTGGTCGTGAATGCCCAAAGTGCGGTCATGATTTGATCATACGATGGGGGCGTTATGGAAAATTTATCAGCTGCAGCAATTTCCCCAAATGCAGATACACTGAACCTTATCTTGAGAAAATTGGCATGACATGCCCTGTGTGTGAAGAAGGCGAAGTTGTCCGCCGGAAGACCCGTAAGGGTCGCGCCTTCTACGGTTGTTCGAGGTATCCCGATTGCGATTTTACATCTTGGAAACAGCCGATACCGACACCCTGTCCGAATTGCGGCGGTACTTTGGTGATTGCGAATAAACGTGATGTACAATGTATGGACTGTAAGAAAACTTTCTTGCAAGATGAGGTTTTAAAAGAGTCTGAAATGGCATAAAGGTTGCAATTAGTTTTCTGAGTATCTATTTTATTATTGCAGAAAGCACGCATTTATTCTACAATAGTCACAAAGAGAATATTTCAGACAGCCAAGATAGGAGTGGATGATGGACTCAGAAAAGATAATGTCCTACCTTAAAGATTACAGGGTTACAATACCGGTAGGTGTTGTTTTAGGTTTGATTTTAGGCCTGGTAATCGGATGGGGGATTTGGCCAGTTCAATGGACAGACCTTGCACCTTACCATCTCCGCCAGGATCTTCGTGAAGATTACATGAGGATGTCAATATACACAGCAACCACGATTGGTGATGGTTCAATTGCAACCAAAGCATGGATGGAATTGGAGGATACGGCAGAAGAAACACTTGAAGCCGTCAGGAATGAACCTCGTTACCTGAACCAGCAGCAAATCACAAGTTTTGCAGCAATTGTTGGTGCTGAATCGATTCAGGTTTCACCCACAACAGAAGTTACTGAAGTTACTGAAATTGTGGAGGAACTGGATGATGGTGGTGGGCCAAATTGGCTTTTACTTGGCGGTCTATGTTTGGTTTTACTTGTTGTTGCTGCTGCTGTAATTTATTTCTTTATCCTGCGTGACAACTCAAAAGAGGGTGTCCATAAAGAAATCCTGGGTACGCGGGAAAGGTCTGAAAGCGACTTTATTTTTGAAAAGGATCAACAGCGGTTTGCGAGCCAACACGACGCAAGCCCGGCTGTTCCGGATGAACAAACAATGCCGGTAGCGCAATTCATGACGACCTATATGGTAGGGGATGATCTTTATGATGATTCTTTCAGCATTGATGCGCCCACAGGTGAGTTCCTGGGTGAATGCGGTGTAGGCATTTCAGAAACTGTTGGTGTGGGTGATCCCAAGCGAGTAACTGCATTTGAGGTTTGGCTTTTTGATAAGAATGACATACAAACGGTTACGAAGGTCATTATGAGTGCTCATGCCTATGATGAAGACAAAATTCGTATGCGGCTTGAATCAAAAGGCGAACCCGTCCTTGCTGAACCAGGAAAGCAGGTTCTGCTTGAAACAGCAACATTGCAGCTTGAAGCACGTGTAATTGATATGGAATATGGTGAGGGTGCTGCCCCTGATCAGAGTTATTTCCAACGGCTGACCTTGGAACTGGCTATTTGGCCTAAGTAAAGTACATATTATCAGAATTAATTAATAGAAGTATTATAAAGACTGGTTTAACAGCCAGTCTTTTTGATATGTTGAAAATT
>Ga0209121_10002803_pt1 | contig 17359 bp, 30 predicted proteins | sample Cruoilmetagenom3_FD_187292 | JGI IMG/M metagenome (GOLD analysis project Ga0209121, IMG submission 187292) | Oil polluted marine microbial communities from Coal Oil Point, Santa Barbara, California, USA - Sample 3 (SPAdes) (version 2) | ecosystem: Environmental > Aquatic > Marine > Oil seeps ... | reverse complement strand
AAGAACATTTGCGCTGACTACGCCCGGCACGCTTTCGATAAGTAGCATCAATGCTTCGGCAGGCAATCACGCGCACGCAATCACTACATCTAGCAACCCCGGAGCGAACGCACAGATTCTGGCATCAAATGCTTCTGGCTATCTTGAATTAGAAGGTCTAGGTATTGGCGCATCAGCAACGGCCCAGGAGATTCGCCTTGACGGCAATCTGGTTTTTGTTGGAGCGCAGTCTATCACCACAACTATTGACGGCTTAACCCTAGCTCCTGCCGATGGTCTCTCATTCAACCCGGCAGCAGGGGATATACTATTCTACGATGATGCAGCCACCGAGGACTGGGTCAGTGGGCTACTCGGTACAGGGTGGGGCATAAGCCATGCCGGAGCCGGTGACTTCCGCAGTATCTATTCCGAAGAAATCCGCACGCACGCCTTCATTGCCGAGATCTACAGTGCAATGGCGGGGGCGATCATCCTGACGCAGTCCCGCGCCAAGGTCAGTCGGAACTTTACAATTCCCAATACCGGCGCCGCGGCCTATTTGTACGTAGAAGACCTGGAGGGATTTGGGGGTTCCCAGGTCTTTGCGGCCAACGATTATGTACTGTTGCGTGTAATGACCCACGGCACGGACGGCGAGGGCTTGGTCGTTGCGAATGTCTATGGCCAGGTAACTGCCTACCAGGATGAGGCTGAGGGCGAGCAACGATGGACCTTTACAACTACTACACAGGCGTATGCTGCCGCCGATGTGATCTATCAAGGATCTGTCGTACTGGATTATGGACAGCTTGGCAGCGGATCGCAGGGCGTGTGGCAGGCCACCGTGCTGGGAGCCAATGCGCCCTATTCTGGAGTCCAGACATGGGATACTGTAACGAACGGAGAACCTAGTAACTTCACAACCTGGACTCGTTTGGGATACCTACAGGGTATTGCCACCGTGGGCGATGAGTATGGTCTATGGGCCGGCCAGGGTACAGGAGACGGCGACGCCTGGGTCCTTGTCTCTGACCAGAACGTGGAGCTGCACAACTTGCCGTTTAAGGTCCACGACGGGGCCAATACAGTGTACCTTGTTGATCCGACGGTACCCAGCTATGCTCTTGGCTCCAGTGTTCCAACCGGTTTTGCGTCTGGTGTTGGTGTGTGGGCAGGCCTTGATGCGGGCGCTTATAAATGGCGTGTGGGCGATCCGTCAGGAGACAAGATAGAATGGGATGGCACAAATCTCTCCGTAGTCGGTAGCGTCACCATTACCGACAAGTCAGTTGACTTCGCAGATGTCTTTGGAGCCACCAAGCCCGCGGACAATGCTACAGTAGGAGCTACGTGGGGCACAAATCTCGATAGTATCCCAGCAACCTTAGGCACACCTGCTGGTGCAGGGTTGTTCCTAGCAGCTACTTATATGGGTTACTACGCTGGCGGCGCGTGGACAACTTACATTGCCAACAACGGAGATTTCCTACTAGGCAATCCAGCCGGAGCTTCCGGGCTAAGCTGGGACCAGAGTGCAAGCACATTATCAATCAAAGGCAGCATCACACTTACTAACACCATAGACTATGCGGATATAAGCGGGGCCACAAAGCCAGCCAACAATGCTGATGTAACAGCGGATAATGCGCAGAATGTGGCCTGGCTAACTGATGGTGGTGCCCTGGCTACAGAGGATAATCTTGATGGTGTGCCCAACGGCGCTACATATGCAAGGGTTCTAAAGACAGGTATTGCAGCTGGAAAGATTTTGCTTACTCAGGTTGACGGCGATCTGGACGATATCGCGAATGGTACTTACGCTAAGGTGCTGGCAACCGATCTTAGTGCTGGCCATATCAAACTCACGTCTGCAACCGTTGTGGCCGGCGAATGGTACGACTCAAGCGGTGTGGAGCTTGATGCCACAACTGGTATCAACATCTACGGCACCAACAACGCGCTGACAACACGGGCAACAAAGACTGGCACGATCCAGTGTGCAGTAAACAGCGATGGGCAGATCACTGCTGGCGCTGGCAATGTTGTGCTGGATGCGGACGGAATATCTATCGCCACCAGCACACAGTCCCCGGCGCTAGATATCAACCTAATCAAGTTTATAGATGGGTCTGACGATATATCACTCTATATAACCAGTATCGAGAATCTAGGCGTTAATTCCAACGGTATAGTCGCAGCGAACGTAGCCGGGTATAGCTCTGAGATGTCACTGAACGCCAAGGCGCCAACGGGCAAGTACGCCTCCGTGCGACTTTCTGCTGATAGTGTGGACTCTGATGCCGCAACGGTTACGGCGTGGTCAATGGAAACAACGAACTCTGCCTATGTCACCATCGAGCCAGATCTTCGGGTCAGTGGCGGCCTCTACGTCGGCTCAACTGGCACAGATCCGGACGCTGATGATATTTATTATGACGGCAACCTAAAAAGTCATAAGAACAGCACAAACTACGACGTATACGGTTTCCACCCACTAACGACAGCACTGACATCAACTTCGTGGGACGGAGACGCAAAAACTACCGGGAATAATGGGACGATTGATCTGTCATCGGTATTCGGTGCCCCGGCAGGCATCAAAGCTGTCTTGGTGCGATTTTTGATCAAAGGAGCTGTTGACATCACTGGCTGGCTCGGACCAAGCAGCGGGAACTCCGTGGTAGTTGCCCGTACAAATATAGCAGACAAGGCTTGGAATGCAGAATCGATATGCCCATGTGATGCAAACGGAGATATTTGGTTCAATACAACCGGGAACTTGACTGAGGTTCATATTATAATCTGGGGCTACTGGATCTAAGAAAGGGAGAGCATGATGGCCACAATCACACGAGAGGCACTAGAGGAACGGCAGCGCCAGCTACGGGCCGCCGTCGCACAGCTTGAGGCAAACCTGCACGCCAATCAGGGCGCGCTGAGCATGGTGGAGACACTGCTTGAGGAGCTAGGGGCGCCGGAGCCTGAGACGGTAGAGGGATAGCGGTATGGCATATTACGGACAATTTGACTCAATCCAAGTACAGCACAATCTCAAGGTAGACGGAAACTCCGCTATCACTGGCACGCTATCTGTTGACGGCTATACGCTCACCGTGCCGGCAACCGGCACCGCTGCGCTGCTAGGGACAGAGAATGTGTTTACGGCAGCTCAGACACTAGGGACCACGACCAAGCTGCATCCACGGGACGCCGCTATCGGTATTTACTCGCAGGCCGACACATTCCTGGACTTCTTTGCAGACGGTGGAATGCGTTTCGGGGATTCCTCAGCAGGTGCGCCAACGAACTATCTCAACATTTCCCCGACCGGCGTCGTCACATTGGCAGGGGCCGCAAGAACCAGAAATTCAGTAGATATTTCCTTTGCAGGGCTGAGGGCTCCAGGAACTAAGCCTGCGACTTTTGTTGACCACGGAATTGCGGGGGCATGGGAGTTTTCAGATGACGCGGACGACACGATTATTGCCCAAGGAAGAATACCAAGAAGAGCAGATATATCGGTGGCTGTAAGCCTGGCTTTCAAGTGGTCTTCTCCTGCAACATCCAAGGTTTGCAAATGGCAGCTGGAATACTTATGGAGAGCCGGGGATGAGGATATGACGGTAGCAGCGCAAGAAACTTTAACGATTACGCCAACAAGTTCAGCTAATGCTAATGGATTGGTTGTATCAGAGCTGACGGGAATCGATCTACCGAGTGATACGGACAATTTGATCAAGATGCGCATCAAGAGATTGGGGGCAGATGCAGCGGATACCTTGAGTGATGTTGCGAATTTGACGGGGATCAGCCTGAGATTCACAAGCAACAAGCTAGGAACGGCCCTCTAGTACATAGGCCGGTAGATCGGTCTCGCTGCCGGGGCTGATTTCCTCGGCAAATGCGTACAGCGCATCTACTGCCGCGAGGATGTCACCGGAAGCGGCCAGCTCCCGCGCGCCAGGTCATCGACCAGCAGTGATAGCAGTGCTCTAGTTCTATTCTACTCACTACGTAGATACGCTGCAACAATATGCCAATAGTGTCCACTTACTGGAATCAATCCTACTCCATGTCACGACACATCAGTTCGTGCACCAGCCGCCATGAATGTATCACGACGCCACCTCCCTATCCTCTTCGATGGCGACGCGGGCCATCCTCGCTACGCTCTGCCAATCGCCACCGTCTGCGTATTCCTCGATAACGTCCCGACACACCGTAATCGCCGCATCCCTCTGGACCTTGATATCGCCAGCGTCGGGGAGTGGGTACCAGTGCGGGATGGGCTGACGCCCTTCCGAAAACTCGCGGATCATCAACATTGTCATAGCGCAACGCAGAAAGTGCCGCCGCGCCGTTGCGCCTTCGGCTAACGCATATGGACACGACTCGCAACTCTCAATCCTCAGTATCTTCGTCATTCTTCGCCCATTTCCCCATACTCATGGCACATCAGTTCATGTGATCGCTTAGCCCACTGATTCCAGCTGAGCGCATGACTTTTACGCCATTGGTTTATTGCCTGCCCGAGCGCCTTTTCTATGACCATCGGAAAGCGCAGCTGTCGCTCTAAGGCCCTGTAACCGTCGGTTACATCGTCGCAGCAGTGCAGGATGTATGCATCTACTATCCCATGCCTCGCAGCGGCTCCTGGGCGACGAATCCGTCCGGTTGCAATGCTGCGATAATAGGAGCCACGCGGCAAGTCCCGCTGTCCGTCGCAGGCATCGGCAACGCGCCGCCACGTTTGCAGCTTGTCGTAGAGCGCCTGGGTTGCCTCGCTCCATCTAGGCATCTAGCGCCCTCGCTGCCCCTACCGGGCAACCGTTGCGGTGCCCCTCCTTCACTATAGCTGCTCGCGCAATCTGTAAGTCGAGCTCGTGGCGCAGGGCGTCTTCGCGATCTGCGCTTGCGTCCAGTGCGTCGTTGAGCTGCGCGATGATCGACGTGAGCCGCTCGATCTCTGAACGGGTAACAGGGCGCTCTGGTATTCTCGGATATGTAGTCATGATCATCTGCCGCCTCCCAGGATCGCCACTGCAATTACTGCCCCGACACAGCACATGCACGCCATCGCAAGCAGCACGACGACGGCGAGGCCGATGCCCAGCCGGGTCAGGGTATAGTCGGTCCATCGGATAAGTGCATCCAGGTATTCGGTCTGATTCATCGCGAGATCCTAATTGCGGCATCCGGATAGCTGACGCAGGCTTCCAGGTACTCTGCCGCAAAACCGACTAGGACATCATAGCTTCCCCAGCCGCTTGCGGGGTTGAACTGCTGAAATCTAGCCGGGGCATTTCTGAGCCTATTCAGGCCGTTCACAAGCGGGTCGATGAGCTGGCTCGCTGTAGTAATGCCAATTTCTTCTGGCCGCCACAGTGCGTCATAGATCCCGGCCTCTCTCGCCATCCGACTCAGGTTATGCGTGATATTGCCTGAGTACACACACCGCGATGACCCGCGCTCGTGGATAGCCACGACGGGCTCACGGCCCGGGCGCAGTGCATCCCACACAGCGCGTGTCACACGCACATTGCGTCCGCCGGCACGGATGTAGATAGCTGGCTCAGTATTCACATCAATGGGCTCTTCGACTGTCAGATAAACGTCTAGGCTCATCCTCTCATCTCCCATCGCTACTGCTCCACGCCTATCGCGGGGCTCAGTGGAGGTGTCCGGTTCTGCCCCGGAGTCCTGGCGCGGTCCCTGTCGGGCTTTCACGCCAGTCGAAACTATTCTCACCCCCTCGCGCGCTCTCTGGGCGCTACTGGCGATTCTTGACGCTGCCAGGATGAACCCTGGACAACTAGCCTGCGTTGCTCTGCCCACCGCTCCGTCGCCACCGACATCCAGCGGCTCACGATAGGGGCAGCGGGGTTCTGCTACGCCTGCTTGTGCTCGTAGGCCAACTTCCAGATGATGGGGCAGGCATATACTCCTACCAGCTCCTCACCATCTACAATAATCATCGGGCGAGCGCCCTTCCAGAAGATGTCCGTCTTATCAGTGCCGCGTTCCTCGCGGAGCGCATTGACCAAGTGAGTACCGCTGCTATAGCCAAGTGCATTGACCGCGAAGTCCTTGAACTGTGACCAGCTTGTGACCGGCGCATCCGGCGGCAAGTCCGCCGACGGCGCATCCTCGCCGCCCTCAGTCTCAGTCATACGCTTCTCCTGGTCCCGCTGTGCTGGCTTCGCCTGGTGTTGTGTGCGCTTGCGCGGCGCATGTGCGCTTGCTCCGTCGTCATCCTCGCCAGTCGTGACGCCCAGCATAGCGCTCAATGCATAGCGCTTGAGATACGTCAAGGTGCTGCCGAACGCCTGCATTGCGTTCGTTCCCCTGTTGCCATCCATCGCGTCGATGGGCGTGCTGGAGACGATCCACTGACCGGATTCGTGCAGTAGCATCGTGGTAAGCGTGGGGCCATCCTCTGAGTTATCAAGCATCTGCGTGAAGCTCAGCCCGTTCTCAGACAGCGGGCCGCGGACCGTGTCGATGACATCGTCTAATGTAGCGTAGGTCGTGCGTGCCTGCCCGACCTGCCCATGCCCGCGCTTCGGCACTGCAGGCAGCGAGGCCTGCGCTTTGGCGAATGCGGCTGCCAGTTCATTGATCTGTTCACTGTGGTTCATCATTCCATCCTTTGGCTATGGCTTCCCAATCCCAGTTGTTCCACGACCAGAGCCAGCTTTGGCCGTCCGTCGCTGGGGTGATCGCGTCACCCAGTACCGTCTCAAGGCGTCGCCGGCGCGCTGCCGTTAGCGGGTACACCCGGCCCCGCTTCGCCAGCCCACGCCAGAATACAGCGTAATCTGAGAACATGACGACGTGTCTCCAGTCCTGCATCGCCATCAGAACACCAGCTCATCCGTCGCCGGCGCGCGCCCGCTGTCGCCGGGCACGCTGCCGACCGCTGCCACCGCCGGGGCCTCCGCAGCATCCCGGCTGTCAGCGTACTGCGAGATCGGCTCGTTGAGCCACACGTTGTGCATCTCGCAGTAGTGCAGCGGGTCCACGATGGTGAAGCCGTCCTCTACCATCGCCGCCAGCACTCGCTGGGCCTGCACTGGGCTGGTCAGCGCGCGCTCCTGCGCATAGCCGTTGCCAGTGATCCGTATGAACCAGAATCCATATGACCCGCGCTTGATCGTCACCAACAACTTCGGTGCTGTCTCAGTCATCGCTCGCCTCCCTCTAATTGAATTATCTGTGCTCGCAGCCGTTCATTCTCATGCCGTAGTGCAGAGAATGCGATCTCGACGCTCAAAATAGCATCGTTACGACAGATGGTCGCTGTGCCGAGCGCCGTCGGTCGCCTGGCGTCTCGCAGTAACGCCACCTCCTCTGATCGCTCCCACAGTTTGCGGAGCTGCTTGCGCATCTCACTCATCGTCATCGCGCGCCGCCGGGGCGGAAGATCGTACCGCAACTATGGCACTTGACGTTGATGCCGTCACTGAGCCACATGAGCCAGTCCACCCGGCATTCGCCGCAGGTGCAGGCGTCGTCGGGTGGAACCAGGTCGAACTCGGCGACTGCCACCTCGGGTGTCCGGTCCATCGCCGCGTCAATCTCAGCGTCGGTGCGCTCATCCGTCCTGCCGTTGCTTGCTGCGTACTCTACCAGTTGCTCGTTCATCGTTGCCTCCTGTATTACCAAATCAGCCCAGTGACGACCGTGATCCGGTATATGCCCAGCTTGGTGATCCACCCATTGCTCACTAGATCACGATCAAGTTCGCGCTCACGCTGCAGGCGCTTGATCGCGGCATCCTCGGACTCCAAGATCGCCAGATGTTCCCAACCGCCGGTCACTTCGCGCTCGATTCCGAACCGCTCTTTTGTCGCCATCCGTTGCCTCCTTTGGCCCCGACTTGCGCCGGGGCCGATTGTGTATGGGCTAGTAGGTATACCATTCAGTGGGTTGCCCCGCACAGCTTATGGGGAGTACCTGCCCGTCCTCAAACCATCCAAGGACTCCCATTGCGTTGGCTGGCAGATTGATGATTGCCACATTACCGCGTGCGTTTGCATACTTATGGTCAGGCCGGTGAACCATCCGGTATATCGCGCCTACGAATATTTCCCCGCAGCCACCATCGCGCTGGAATCTGACAAAATCCCTCGCTTCATCTTTGCTCCTGAATGGCTGTAGTTGCATCGTTGGCTTGGTTCGCTTGGTCATCGTTGCCTCCTGTGTTCCTCTAATCTGTCTATATTATACAGGATTAGTATACGCTTGTCAAGTACTAACGGCCACCAAACCCGGGCTTTCCCGTAGGCGCATATGGTACTAAGGTCCCATGTCGCCGCGCTTGACAAGCATATACTTTTCTGGTAAGCTATAGATAGATTTCCAACAGATAGAGGAGGACATATGGTAGTTCGGGCCGTACTGAGTGATTACGTCAGCGTCCATGTGGCCGCAGGGCGCAGCGGTTACACTCGCGCGCATATTCACAATCTCGCCAAGAAGAACATCATCGGCAGCGAGATGGTAACGCCAAGTTTTCGGCTGGTGAGCTGGCCGGATATTGTGGCTTATATGGATACGCATCCGCGCCAGCGCTCTCAGTCCACCACCGTCGAGCAGAAGCCATGACTGAGACGCGACCACTCTGGCGCTGCGAGTACATCCACCACCTCGCGGGGCACTTGCGCTGCACAGCCGCGGCGACGCACCGCCTGCGCTCAGATAGCAACAAGCTTGTTCCCGGCGCCTACTGCGAGAAGCACGCCCGCGAGATCGTGACGGAGTATAATGAGAAGCTGGGCTGGAATTGGACTATGGAACCGATAGAGGAGGCATCATGAATGATGACGGGCGGCAATGGCCGCGTATCTATCTAACGTATCAGGATGGTAGCTATGAACAGCCGGTACTTTGGTGCCAAGATCGCATCGACGACAGCGATATCGAATATGTGAACGTCGCCGCATTCAATGCTCAGGCCGACCGCATCGTAGAACTGGAAGCAAACGTCGAGCTGTTCCGACGTTGCCATGAAGCGGCACGCGAGATCTGGCACAAGGGCCACCCGGAGCGCGCCGAACTCTGGGACCCGAGCGGTGAGAAAGCAATCGCCGTGATGATCGCCGAGCATAGTTTTTGGGAAAAGCACAGTCTGGCGGAACTCGCCGAGAGAAACGAAGAACTCAGGAAACATATCGCAGAGTTGGAGGCGCACAATGACACGGCCTGAACCCCGATGGAGTGCACTCGACTGGTTCCCGATCATAGCCTTCGTCGTGACGATGATCGCCGCCGTGGTGCTGCGATGACGGCAGCGCTGGCGATCGTCGGGGTCATCGTGCTGACGGTCGTACTGCTTGTCGGCTGGTCCATCATCGCGCTGGCTGGCGACATCGACCAGGACCGCGAGGACCAGCACGGCGAGCGCCGGTCATGAACGCACAACTGACGCCGCGCGAGCGCCGCCTCGCTGAAGAAGCTCAGTACAAGCTGAGAGCAGAGCATGTGGATATCACCAATGGCGCCGCCGCGCGCGAGTGCCTGCTGCGCTGCGTGGCCGGACGGCTGCTGTGGCAGGCGTGGGAGAAGTGGGCTGCAATCCGGGTCGTGCCACAGCAACTATCGTTCGATATGCGTGAGGATGAGCTAGGCATCCGGCGCTCATAGCGGATGTGCCGGCGTGACAAATTACACCATGCAGATGTGACAAACATCACCGTCTTTCGTACTCGCTCTGTGTTATGATAGCAATGCCCCGGTGAGGCTACGGGCGAGGAAGGTGCCTTCCTCAATTCGCGCACCGATCCGGGGTTTTGTCTTATCCCCCTAGGAGGCTGACGATGCTACACAAACTGGTTATGCGGTTGGCACTTGCATGTATCAACTTGGGTGAGCGGCTGGCGGCATTCGCCACCGAGCTCGACTGCTATGGTCACTGATGCTGTACGTTACTTCGAGACACAATATGGTATTGAACTTAAGCACGTTTCCGGTGATGAATACGCTGGTTCATGTCCTTGGTGCTCGGGCAATGACCGCTTCCATGTCTGGCGTGACAAGGGCAACTATTGGTGCAGGCCCGGGCCTGGGCATTGCGGGCGCGCCGGCTTCGTCGATGAGCTTGCTGGCGACCGGATGACACCGGAAGAGCGTCACAGATTGACCGTGGAATCCAGGCTGGCCGCCGTGGAGCGCAAGCAGGCTGACCACGCCCGCCGGTTGTCGGTGCTTGAACAGATGCACAAATCCACCGACCATCTCCGCTACTTCCACAACCTCGCAGCGCACACCGAGGCCATCGAATACTGGTGTGGTGAGGGTATGAGCCTCCAGACCATCGACGACTACATGCTCGGCTACTGTCCGCGCTGCCCGACTGATCGCGAGGGCCGGGCAAGCTATACGATTCCGGTGATGATTCACGGCAGACTGTACAACATCCGGCATCGGCTGATTGGGGCAGAGAACGGCGACAAGTACAGGCCGGCGATGGCCGGACTGCCATCGGTGCTGTTCAACGCTGATGCGCTTTATCGAGACAGCAAGCGCCTCATGGTCGTAGAAGGTGAGAAGAAGTCCATCGTCTGCGCGCAGGCCGGCTTCCCGAACGTGGGCGTGATGGGCAAGAGCGGCTTCGATCCGGCGTGGGCGGTGCGCTTCGAGCGCTTCCCGCTGGTATATGTCGCACTCGATCCGGATGCCACCGAGCAGGCCGCGGAGATCGCAGGGCTGTTCGGGGACCGTGGCCGCGTAGTGATCCTGCCAGACAAGCTGGACGATATGATCGTCAAGTATGGGGCAACGAAGGATGACATCGAGGCGTTCTTGGCGCAGGGGAAGCGGGTATAGGTTGACAATGGATCGCCAATAGTGTATAATAGAGGTGCTAAGGACGAGGCGTTTTTGTTGTCCGCAAAAGCCCGCTCATCTGTTGAACGCTCCGCCCTTAGCAAGCAGAGACAACAACAGCAGGTGAGTGGGCTTTTGCGTATAACTGAAAGGTGAGATGATGGAAAGTATTAAGCAGACAGCGATAACACTGGACAGAAACATCTACCCACGGAAGAGTATGGACGGCGCCACAACACAAGCCTACAGAACGGCCATTGAGGCGGGCGCCAACTTTCCACCCATTGTTGTGCAGCGCGTCATGAACTACAACGAAGAGAAGCCCGAGCAGATCTTCACGCTACTCATTGACGGCGCACATAGGTGGTCGGCACACAAGAAGAGCGAGATAATTGACTGCCAATTCTGGAGAGATGAAACGCTAGATTACCAGGAATCAAAGCACGATCTTCTATGGGCTTCCTATGCGCTCAATGCTGAAAATGCCAAGAACCTCACCAATAAGGATAAGAAACTTGTCGCCCGGCGCGTCGCTGAGAATACACCGGGTCTCACAAATACAGAGATCGCTGATAGATTAGGGGTGACCCCTACAACCATCGGAACATGGGTGGCAGATATTCGAGCACGCCAGAGCGCAAGCCAACAGGCAGCCATCTACAGGCTCAATCGATTAGGATGGACACAGCAAGAGGCGGCCGATGTTCTAGGCTTGACTCAGCAGGGAGTGGCGAAAATTACAACTAATTCCAAAATTGGAGTTAGTTGTAATTCTGGAGCCCAGAGCATCGAGGAACAGGCAAAGTTCCATCTCCTGGATCTTCCCACGGCCTATGCGATGGCCCTGGAGGGCAAGGATGATACCGAGATTATGGAAGATCTGAAGATCAATGTGCAGCCGTACGATGTCTGGCACTTCTCAAAGGCAAATCCGATGTTCGGGCTGTCCGAGTATCCCGGCAAGATCCCTGGCGAACTGATAGCGCATGTTCTCTACTTCTTCACTCAGCCCGGCGACACAGTGATTGATCCTATGTCAGGCGGCGGCACAACTCAGGATGTGTGCCTGATAATGGGGAGGAAGTGCTTCGCATATGACGTCAACACAGAAAACATAGATCGTCTTGACTGTATGCAGCATAACCTGGTCGAAGGATGGCCCGACAAGATCAAGAAGGCCGACCTCATCTTCTGGGACCCACCTTATTACAATAAGAAACACTATCACGAAGATAGCGTTTCACACGCGACGGTCGAGGACTATAAGGTGTTCCTCTCCAGGGCTCTACGTGAGGCGTTCCTGGCTACTAAAGGGGGCACCCGGCTCGCCTTCTTGATGAGCGACTGGGATGATCCAGAAGGTGGGCCGGGCGCGTTCATCTGGGACTATACCAGGATGATCGCCGACGCCGGATGGTCATTGTGTCGCCATATCCAGGTGCCTCTATCTACTCAGCAGGTACATCCTGATATAGTGCTAAAGTTTCGCAATGGCCGGCGATTGGCGAGGCTAGAACGCTATCTGCTGATAGGAGTCAAGCGATGAACAAGCCAGTATTCCGTAACCCTGATAAGCTCCAAGTGCTTCCTTTCCGTGACTGGATCAGGGCCAATCTGCCCGCCGGCAACCAGGGATATGTCGCAGAGGATTTGGATCTAATGTTGCGCGTCTATGGACACGAATTTAATACAGATGCTACAGGGCGTTTCGCTGAGTGCGAGTTGAAGTTCGGCAATGCAACACTGGACTATGCACAGATTAGAACGTTTCGTCTGAGGCATACAATAATGAGAAAAGGAGATCCAGAAAGAGAACGATATCAAGGATTCTACCTAATTCAATATACCGACAGCAACTGGGACAAGGCCCTGTTCACGGTCAATGGCTGTCCCTTGAATAGATCATCGTTCCTTCGGTTCATGATGCTTGATCCCGACCTGCTGGCCCAAATTCCTGAGCATCCCTTCTAATCAGAGGAATACCAATGACTAAACGCCGAATGATCCATGACTGCATGTGGCAATCCGAAGGCTTCGCGGCACTCACATACCGACAGCGGTGCTTGTGGATAGGGCTCATCACCACGGCGGACGACCAGGGTAGAGGGCGAGCGCATCCGGGGCTTGTGCGCGCTGCCGTCTTCCCGTTCGATGTCATCACGCAAGACGAGATAGAGTCAGACCTCCAGGCTATCGTTGACGGCGAGATGGTGCTCGTCTATCAAGTGGACGGAAAATCGTTCTATCAGGTGGTGAACTGGTGGGAGTATCAGCGCCCGCAGTGGGTAGGACCGTCCGACTACCCTGCACCAGATGGCTGGCTGGACCGGATGCGCTATCACGGCAGGGGCCACAAGGTCATCACGGTGAACTGGCCCGAGTCGGAAAAGAAGGCGTCGGACGATAAAGGTGATAAATCAGCTATAAAACCAGGTTTCGGAAGAGAGGAAGAGGAAGAGGAAGAGAAAGTAAAAGAGGAAGAGAAAGAGAAACAAGATGCATACTTCCTGGATTATCTCAGTCAGTGGCGGTCTCTCTTCCCGTCGAAGCCACAACCAAGATCCACCAACAGGAACCTAAACAAGAAACTTATCACGCGGCTCAAGGAGCGGGAGTTCCGTGATGGTTGGCCGGCGGCGATGAAGCGGGCATCACATTCTGCGTTCTGCAATGAGTCGGGCTGGTTCACGGCTCAGTGGTTTCTAAAAAACGATGAGAACTGGCGCAAATGCGCAGATGGCAACTATGACAATCCCGGCGGCGACGATTCTGGACCGATCAAGATGAGGACACGATGACTACCAACAAGAATCGCGACAACTTCGACATACTAGTCAACAGCCCGGCGGAGCTGAGCGCAGCCTATGCGAGCTGGTACAAGCAGACGCTCACGAATCCGGGCATCCCGTGGGGCATCCCGGCCATCGACAAATACGTGATCCCGATGCGGCCAGGCGACCTCGTCGGCCTGGTGGCTCGACCTGGCCACGGCAAGTCGTCGTTGATGGCATACCTGGCGCGCGCAGAAGCGAAGCGCATCGTCGAGCGCGGCAAGGCTGGCGAAGAGGTCATTGTCTACGTGACGTGGGAATCGAGCGCCGAGGAGGTCGAGACGTTCTTCCTCAGCGACGGGCGGTGGTCTGCGTCGGACATCGCCTGGGGCCGCGTGCCCTATGAGGACATCGCGAGACGGCTGGTCAAGCGCGCGCAGTTCCCGGTGTGGACTATCGGACACAGCATCGCCAAAGCTGGCCGGCCAATGCCCAGGATGACGCTTCCGGCGGTGCTCGGTGCTATCGAGTCGATGCAGGCCGACTACGGCATCAAGCCGGTGCTGCTGCTCTTCGACTACCTGCAGCTGATACCGGTGGCGAATGCGCGGAATCGCATCGAGCAGGTGCTAGAAGCGCCGCCGCTCATCAAGGAGCTGGCTATGCGAGTTGGTGTCCCGGCGGTATGCGGCGTCCAGGCGTCCAGGCAGGTAGATGAGCGCAAGTGGAAGGTTCCGCAGCCGTACGACTGCCAGTGGGGTTGCATAGCCGGAGACGTCGAGATTATCGATGCCGAGACCGGGTATTCTATGACGATTGCTGAGATATATGCAAATTGGTCCGGGCGTCTAAGTCTTCACTCTCTGGATATGGAATCCTTGCGATTGAAACGGGGTAGTTTTGCAACAAAAATCAAACGCAATCCACAAGAACAAATTTACAAGCTGGACTGTGGCACTAGCGGGACAATCAGAGCGAACAGCAGACACCAATTCTTGACGCCGGATGGCTGGAAGGAAACTTGTGAATTAGAGATAGGTGATTTGGTTGCCCGTGCCAACAATCTCCCGATCAATACAGATTCAGCCATTTCAAATGATTTGGCCCTGATTATCGGAATGCTCCTGGGTGATGGCGTGATGGTTCGGACCCTGACCCTGAGTAATTCTGACCACGAACTACATAGGGCTTTCTCGGATGCGGTTATTAGGGAATGGGATGGAGAGCTAGAGACATCTTTACGTAAGCAAACCATGTGGGATGTTTGGGATGCTACGATTCGTCGCGCCGATGGGCGTATCTTCCCTCATGGAAATAGGGCGCTTAATTTATTCAAGAAGCTAGGATTGTTTGGGCAGACAGCAGCAAACAAACATGTGCCAAGATTTCGTCTTGGCGACTCTCAAGCCGCGTCGCTACTTGGTGGATTATTCGCCACTGATGGATGTGTGACATTCCGCAACAAGCGTCCGCAGGTATCCTTCTTCTCTTGTTCGAGGCAACTTGTCAGCGATGTGCAAAATCTGTTATTGCGACTAGGAATCACGTCTGGTATCCGCGCCCAAGAGAAAGATCGCAAAATGAAACTGTGGATACTCCGTGTTTGCGGTTATGATTTGCGAAAGTTCTCAGACCTAGTTGAGATTCCAGGTCGCAAGGGGCGCGTCTTGTCCAGTTTCTTTGATGCGCACAGTAAGGATTTCGGGCGTTCAATGGGCGATCTTTTGCCTGCCGAGTGGAATCTTGAAGCAATAGAGATAATAAAGCGTCATCATCTCCGCTCTAGGTTCAATAACGTCAAGGGCCGCGCGATAACCAGGGGGCGTATGTTGCAGATTGCAGAAACAATAGACAGCGCACAGCTGCGCAAGTTCGCAAACTCACAGATCGGATGGGTGGCAGTCAAAAATATCAAGCCGGATGGCTTTGAGCACACCTACGACTTGCATGTACCAAATACGGAGAACTATATAGCCAATGGATTCGTTACTCACAACAGTTCAATCGAGCAGGCCGCCGACAAGCTCTTCGGATTGTGGCGTCCGATCCGCACTGAGCCAATCGGCGCTGAGCCTATCGAGATCGAGTATACCGAGGATAACCGCACTGCAGTGCTGGACATCACTGATACGTTGCTGATTATGCAGATGCTCAAACAGCGCGGAGACGCCGGGCGCAAGACGTGGGGCTTGCACTTTGCGCCGCAGTATCTACGGCTGGAGGAGATGAGGCGAATCGATCCTTACGAACTGGAGACGGGAGGAGATCACGAATGAACATGCAGCGCGAAATCTATGATGCAGTAGTCAAGCGCGGCTATCGCGATGGCTGGACTGCCGAGCAGTTCGCAGCGCGGCAGCTTGCGAAGCTGACGGAGGAGCTTGGCGAGCTGTCCAGATGCGTCCATATGCTATGGGCCTTCGAGAGCGGATTCGAGATAGAGCTGCGTTCCGCGGCCAAGCAGGCGCGGGCGGCCTTCGATGGGCCGGGGTGGGAGAACGCCTGGATCGAATCGCCGCTTGGTGCTCTTGATGAGCTGGCCGACATTGTAGTCGTGGCGTGTTGTCTCGCTGAGGCCCTAGGCGAGACGCGCCCCGACTTGGGCGTTGATCTCCCGGAGCTTGCACTGGCAAAGGCGAAAGCCGATGTCATCCGCGGGGTGCGCCAATGATGGCGCCACATCCTGCGCATGAATCCTCACGGCTGATGCGTGTACGCGCAGTTACGATGCTCTACTGTCCCAATGATCCGGTATTGGACAAGCCGATGTATGTCGCACCGTGTCTATTTAGTCGTGGCGGATTCCAGGAGACGCTGGCTGCCGGTTACTGGCCGGATAATTCGGTGTTTGAATACGCCATTGTTTATCGTGGGAAGCCGACACGGTGGCGTGTGAGCGGATGCTATCTGCTGGAAGAGGGGACCGGGCGCATTGCGGAGGGGAAGATGCGTGCGGATACTCATGTGGGCGTCAGGCTGATTGAGGCCGCGGATGAGACGGATTAGGGAGGGCGACATGATGCAGTATCTACAATCGGTGTTGGCTGATATGATGCAATGGCCGTTGGCCTGCTGGGGCGCGATGATGTTCTGCATGTTCGTCATCGGCGTGATGGTAGGCGCACTCCTGGTCGATGCGGAGAAGCGGTGCTGATAATCAAGCTCTATGTCAACCTGTCAACCTGTCAATCGTCGCGTGGATTGACCTACGACAATTGCGCTGGACGCAATTAACGCAGGAGATAATACATGTTGGTAATCAAGCTCTATATCAACCTGGACCAGATAGAGGAGATCCACGTCCAGCGCGTCGGTGGCGATGTCGGCGGCTGGTGCCAGTATGCCGTGAGGAAGCCTGCGATACCGGGCACTGTGCTCCACCACTACGACTCGGGCGCCGTGGCACTGGCCGCGGTGGTGCTCGGGGCGCTGGCAGATGCAGGATATGGAGTGCGAGATGGCGAAGACCGATGATGTTGTTTTACGAGCGCTCCTATTATTCGAGCGGCATGCACGCAATCGTCGGTACGGGGGAATGCTCCGTCAATGGAGAATTGCCAAGGCCGCGCTGGAGGAGTACCGTGGGAGGCGAAATGGCGAAATCTAACCTTGAACGCTTGTTTCTGACGTGGTGGCATCTGCTGGCGCCGAATGCGCCTGAGCCGGTGCCCGAGCATCGATTTCACCCGATACGTAGGTGGCGATTCGATTTCTGCTGGCCGGATTCGATGATTGCGCTTGAGCTGGACGGGGGCACCTGGACCCGTGGGCGTCACACT
>Ga0209121_10002802_pt1 | contig 17360 bp, 20 predicted proteins | sample Cruoilmetagenom3_FD_187292 | JGI IMG/M metagenome (GOLD analysis project Ga0209121, IMG submission 187292) | Oil polluted marine microbial communities from Coal Oil Point, Santa Barbara, California, USA - Sample 3 (SPAdes) (version 2) | ecosystem: Environmental > Aquatic > Marine > Oil seeps ... | reverse complement strand
TGCTCCCCCCATAGCAAACAAGATTCTGAAACCGAAGGCTACCCATCCATATAAACCTGCCCCGAATCATCCCTGGCGTAGATCTTTTAAAATGTATGTTGATAAGAGGGGTGACAAATTCGCTAAACAATTAGGGTGACATTTTCGCTGGACAACAACACTCCAAGTCTCTTCCAATACAAGATGAGCCTGGGAGAACGGGCAACTCGTTTATGATTGGGACATGCGACTGAGCATGAACGATAGGAATCTACAAACAATAGAACAAGTGAGACAATTTCTGGGAGGGAGTGAGGCGCTCGAATTCAGAGCGCTATCTGTAGGAGAGAAATACGATTGGATAGAGGAGGTAATGATAAGGATTAGATATCACGGGCTTAAAAGAGGTGAGAAAGGAGTGATACGGCGATATATCGAGAGGATTACAGCCTATTCCCGATCACAGGTGTCGCGGCTAATAACGGAGTACAAAAGAAGGGGACGATTGAAACGGATGCCATATCAAAGACACCGATTCCCCGGGAAGTATACCCCAGCAGATGTTATGTTATTGGCGAAGACAGATGAACTACATGGGTGGCTAAGTGGACCAGCCACAAAGAAGATTAGGGAGCGGGAATACCAGGTTTATGGACACAGTGAGTTTGAGAATATCTCCCTGATATCTGTGGCTCAGTTGTACAATCTACGAAGGAGTAATGCTTATTGGAGCATAACCAGACGATTTACCAAAACGAAACCCGCTGTATCCAGAATTGGAGAGCGAATTAAACCGGAAGCGAAAGGAAGGCCTGGTTACATTCGAATAGACACGGTTCATCAAGGGGATATGAACGGTGGCAAAGGGGTATACCATATCAATGCAGTGGATGAGGTTACACAGTGGGAAATCGTAGCCTCAGTGGAAAGGATATCAGAAGCTTACCTGGTGCCGGTATTAGAATCCATGTTGCTACAATTTCCTTTCGTTATCAGGGGCTTTCATTGGGATAACGGCTCTGAATTTGTGAATCGCATTGTTGCCCGGCTGCTGAATAGGATGCTGATTCGGTTCACTAAGTCCAGACCCAGACACTCCAGTGACAATGGCCTCGTGGAGTCTAAGAATGGCTCCGTGGTGCGCAAACAGTTAGGATATGCTTATATCTGAGGTGGTCCCCAGAATTTGGACAGGTAGTTAAGCGAGAGTTCTGCTCCTGGAATAAAATATACAGAGAAGGAGGATTAGAACATGAAACAGAACCGCAGGAAGCACATCCCATCATTTAAAGCCAAGGTAGCCCTGGAAGCACTGAAGGGGGAGGAGATGGTAGCCGAACTAGCCAGCCGGTTTGAGGTTCACCCGAGCCAGATACATGCTTGGAAGAAAGCCCTGGCCGTAGGTGCAGCCAACATCTTTGGTGGCGACCAGGGCCAAAAAAAGAAAGGCGCTGAGGTTCTCATTGCTCAGTTATACCAGCAGATTGACCAGATCAAGGTGGAGCGGCGGCGTGCTGTGGTAGACCACAGGTATCCGTCACTCTTGGGGGTGCGTCAGTGCGGGTTGTTGAGCATCAGCCGCTCCAGCCTGTACTACCAGCCCGTAGGAATCTCTCAGGAGGATCTCACTCTTGTGAAACTGCTCGACCGTCAATACTTGGTCTCGCCCTTTTTGGGACACGCCGCATGGCCGTGTGGCTGAGGAATCAGGAGTATGGGGTCAACAGGAAGCGTGTTCGGCGTCTGATGCGAATAACGGGGCCCAGGACCATCTATCGGCGACCGAGTACCAGCAAGCAGGCACCAGATCATAAAATATATCCCTATTTGTTGAGAGGTATGGAGATAACGCGGCCAAACCAGGTATGGGCAGCAGACATCACCTATATTCCCATGGCACGAGGATTCCTATGCCTGGTAGCCATCATAGACTGGTACAGCCGGCATGTGCTCTTCTGGCGCCTGTCGAACACCCTGGATGCTGACTTCTGTGTCGAGGCCCAGGAGGAGGCATTAAGTAAGGGCAGCCCTGAGATATTCAACACCGACCAGGGGAGTCAGTTCACTGGAGAGGCCATCATCAGGCTCTTGCGGCAACACGGAGTCAGAATCAGCATGGATGGGAAAGGGCGGTATAGCCACAACCTGTTCATAAAGCGGCTGTGGCGGACAGTAAAGTACGAGGAGGTGTATTTGAAAGCATATCAGAATGGAAGAGATGCCGGGCTCGGGATTGGTGACTACTTCCGGTTTTACAATGCTGAGCGTCCATACCAATCCCCGGGTTATCGAACACCGGTTGAGGTATTTACCTCAATCCCTATGGAAGCTACCCATGGAGGCATGGTAGAATCCTTAACAGTAGATACCATAACAACAGCCTGCCTGAGGACAGCGAAACCCTCTCTTAATATAGCCTCTATTCTGTCTAAATGATGCGATCCACCTCAGTATCCTCAACTCTTACCAAACTTCTTTCCTTAAATTCGGGGTGTCAGAAGATGGCATTGTCATCTATCACTATCTTTGCATCAGCAGCAAATTCGGCAGCGTATGTCTAGGCTAAAGAGTTTATCTCAATCATTTCAGCGTCGTAGTCCATAACTATCTTATATAGAGCATTGATAATAGTAGTAAAAGTGACGGCATCTTTTTTATTCAAGCTGAACCTGCTGAGTATTGCCAGGGCATCTGCCATGGACTCGCTCCGCCTTCAGCTTGCGACCAATATAGGAGATCGATAATGTTGTAATAGGGATCCTCTTTCGCTTTACTCAAATCAACTAAGCGAGTCTTCAAATGGGCTGACAATTTATCTATCGCTTGCATAAATTACCTCCTAGTCCCCGACTTTCAGCTCAAGTTTCTTGTCCCCAATATAAGCCCAACCCTCCCAACTTGATCGTTATGCTACTAGACACGACGAAGTTTAGAGACTGCTTCTTTGACTTCATCAATGGAAGCCTCTATCTCTATTGTGGAAATGTCTCCCAATTCCTCACCGAGCCATAATTTTCTCATCACCCTCCTCATGATCTTGCCACTCCTCGTTTTAGGAAGTAGATTTACAAACTGTATGCCCTGAAATACTACAATAGGTCCCATGACCTTTCTAACGTGCCCCATTATTTCTTTCTTTAGCTCATCTGATGGTTGAACTCCTGGCCTAAGCACAACGAAAGCTGCTACAGTCTGCCCCCTAAGTTCATCGGTTACCCCGCAGACAGCAGCTTCATTAACTGCGTGATGTGAAACGAGTGCACTCTCCACTTCTGCCGGTCCTATCCTATGACCTGCAATCTTTATAACCTCGTCAGATCTTCCACAGAACCAAATATAGCCGTCCTCATCAATATAAGCAGAGTCTCCTGTACAGTATCTACCTTTAGTAATGGGCTGTGCCTCCCAATATTCTTTACGATACCGCTCAGGGTCCTCCCATAGAGTCTGAGTCATACCTGGAACAGGTTCCTTGAGCAAGAGAATGCCCTTATCATTGGAGCTACACGGCTTTCCTTCACGCTCATCCACTATCTCCGGAACTATTCCTGGAAGGGGCAACCCAGCCGAGCCTGGTTTTACCTCTGGCATTTTAATTCCATAGGGATAACCAAACATTGCACCCGGAACCTCGGTCTGCCACATGTGATCAAAAACAGGTATCTTACCTTTAAATACCTCGTTGTGTATCCAAGACCAAACCTCCGGATTTAGAACCTCTCCGGCAACAACTACCCTCTCAAGAGAACCTAAATCATGCTTTTCTGCCTGTTCCAGACCAAGACTACGCAGAGCTCTGGCACCAGTCGGCGCGGTCCAGAGCATTGTAGCCTTGTGCTTTTCTATAATTTGCCACCACATATCTGGCTGAGGAAAATTAGGGACCCCCTCGTAAAGAATAACGCTGCATCCAGCAAGCAACGGTGCAAAAACAAGGTAGGATTGGCCAACAATCCAACCTATATCACTTGTATTAAATATCACATCTTCAGGCTTGATGCCATATATCCACTTGGCAGTCCAATAAGTCCAAATTTGGAAGCCTCCATGAACATGGACTACAGGTTTTGGCTTAGCTGTCGTTCCAGAGGTGCAGATTATGAATAGTGGCTCATTTGCTTCGAGCTCGACATATCCTTTATCCCCCCTTTCCCCACTTTCTTCAAATCCTGCCAGGGAAATATCCCTATTACTAGTTAGAGAAATCTTATCTATCAGGTTGATAATTATAAATTTCACTCCTTCGGCTACTTCTTGAGAGCAGAGCGTAAGAGCCTGATCAACAGATTTTTTGAACTCGACCTTCCTACCTCTTCTGAGTGTGAAATCCTGAGTGAATATCGCTTTTGGCTTTGTTAATTCAATCCGATCAGCCAATGCCCCTGGCGAGAAGCCTGCGAATACACATGTGGATATAGCCCCCATTCTGGCACACGCTTGAAGCATAGTCACAGCCTCTATACTGTTTGGTATGTAAAAAAGGACCCGGTCACCTTTCTCGATCCCCAGATTCCTGAGCGCTGCGGTATGATTTTTAACAGCGTCAAACAACTCACCATAGGTTATCGTTCGTGAAATTCCCAGCTCTGGTACTTCCTGAATATAAGCAGCTTTATCCTTATACCTCAGCTTGTAATCTACACAGTTATATCCAGTGTTCGTCTTCCCACCGACAAACCACTTAAAGTTTGGGTATCTTCTTTCAAAAATCCTATCCCACCTCTTAAACCAATAAATATCAGTGGTAGACTTCTCTGCCATGCTTCCCCAAAAGCCTTCTGGGTCCTCTATCGAAGATTTCCAGAGTTCATAATATTCAGTGGGGGCGTTAAAAATCTGTATGTTTGTCACTTTTTTGTCCTTTCCAAATAAACATGGATTTACCAAATGTCCTGTCTATCCTTGACTTGTGTCATGTTGGCATGATGCCATGCTTCTTTTGCTTTGATAAGTCTCAATCTCGTTTTTGCTGGATCAATTATATCGTCAACATGCAGGTGCTGAGCAACCTTGTAGGAGTTGGCAAACATAGCTTTGTATTCCGTTACCTTCTCCTGTAGTAATTTGTTGGCGTCATCCGCCTTCTCTAATCCCTTTCTAAATATTATCGCGGTGGCTCCCTCTGGCCTCATTACGGCCAGTTCAGTAGTAGGCCAACAGAACACAGCATCAGCCCCTAGGTCCTTACTGCACATTCCAAGATAGGAGCCTCCGTACGCCTTTCTAATAATGATGGTTATCTTGGGGACGGTAGCCTTCGAATAGGCGTAAAGCATCTTGGCCCCGTGCCTAATTATTCCGCCCCATTCCTGATCTGCTCCCGGCAGATAGCCGGGTACATCAACCGAGTTAATAACCGGCATATTAAAGGCATCGCAGAACCTAATAAACCTAGACGCCTTATCACAGGCATCAATATCCAAACATCCTGCCTTTGACATTGGCTGATTAGCTATAATACCCACTGACCCCCCATTCAGTCTAGAGAAACAGGTAATTATATTGGTGGCAAACACTGGGAACAGTTCAAAGTAGGTCTTCATTCTTTCTTGCCTCTAGTCAAAGACCTTTTCAATTATCTTATGCATATCGTATGCCTTGCTTGGATTCTCTGGAACAATATCAAACAGGGTTGTGCCTAACATCGCGGCATCTCCCCAATCAACTCTTGGGGGCTTATCTCTATTACTTGATGGCAGGTAGCTTAGTAGCTCCCTCATACGTTGGAGGCACTTCTGCTCGCTGTTTTCCGAGCGGCGGACAACTCCTGCCTTCCTTTGAGCTACAGTAGCACCACCAAGCTCCTCCTCATTTATCTCTTTACCTAAAACAGATTTGACCACTCTCGGCCCGGTGATAAAGGCATAACTTATCCCTTTAACCATGAGGATGAAGTCCCTCAGTGCTGGGGAATACACGGCACCTCCGGCACATGGCCCAATGATAGCAAAGAGCTGGGGTACTATACCTGAGGCTAATGTGTTTCTGAAGAAAATTTGGCTGTAACCAGACAAAGCATCCACGCCATCCTGGATCCTGCCCCCCGAATCATTTATCCCGATGATGGGATAACCATCCCTTACAGCACTATCAATGATATGGCAAATCTTCTTGGCATGTATTTCTGATAGAGTTCCGCCTACACCGATGAAGTCTTGGGAGAAAATGAATACCTTTCTGCCATCAATCTTTCCATAACCAGTAATCACCGCATCTGCCGACACCTCTGTCTTGTCCATACCAAAGGTGGTGCCTCTACTTACAGCGAACATCCCGATCTCACAAAAAGTCTGCGTATCCAGTAGCTTATATATTCGTTCCCGTGCCATTAACTTGCCTCGCTGTCTCTGCGCTCGCGCAATTCAGCTAACAGGTTGTCCTTTATTTGTTTATTTTGTTCTACCATCACATTGCTTCCTTGGACTCGACTAGCTCAATTAACACCTTCGTTCCCTTAGGGTGCAAGAAAGCTATATTAGTGCCCTCAACACCCGCTCTTGGCCTCTTGTCAATAAGTGGAATTCCTTTCTTTTCTAACGTTTCTAAAGCCTCTTGAATATTATCGACCTCCAGAGCCAGATGATGCATTCCCTCTCCCCTTCTTTCAATATACTTGGCGATCCCTCCCTCTGGATCAGTTGACTCGATTAACTCAATCTTACTTTCGCCCACCGGAATAATCGCAGTTCTCACCTTCTGATCTTTCACAATTTCTATAGCTTTAAGTTTTAGCCCCAGCACATCTGTATACAGCTTTACTGTATCTTCAATGCTATTTACTGCAATCCCAATGTGGTTAATCCTTGTTATCATTACCCTTCTTTCCCAAGGTTGTTTCAATAAATTTGACAATCTCCTCAAGAAGCGTACCCGGGCCAAAGGTTTGGGCAATACCAGCCTCTTTTAGCTTAGGAATATCTTTCTTAGGTATGATTCCCCCACCAATAACTAGAACCTCCTTACACTCTTTCTCTCTAAGAAGTTGCACTGTCTTGGGAAACAAAGCTATATGGGCACCAGATAAACAGCTGAGACCAACCACATCTACGTCTTCTTGCATTGCTGCCTCAGCTATTTGCTCTGGAGTTAAACGTAAACCGAGATAAATTACTTCCATCCCAGCATCTCTCAAGCCCCGGGCTACCACTTTAACTCCCCTGTCATGCCCATCTAGCCCAGGCTTGGCTAATAACACTCGTATCTTTCTATTACGCACAGCAAAAACTCCTTACTACAGTATATCTGGCTCTCTATATTCTCCAAACACGTCTCTCAAGGCATCGCTTATTTCACCAACGGTAGCATAAGCTTTAACTGCCTCAATCAGTGCTGGCATGACATTCTTATCACTCCTAGCCACATCTCGCACTTTACTCAGCATGTCGTTCACCTTTTGATTATCTCTGTTCTGCTTCAATTTCCTCAATCTTCCTAGCTGTTTCTTTTCGGTTTCGATACCAATCTCTAAAGTTTCTGGTTCATGCTGGCTCTCTGTCACAAACTTATTAACACCAACGACAACCTGCTCGCCAGAATCTACTGCCCTCTGATAGTTATAGGCAGAATGGGTAATTTCTCTTTGAATATATCCTCTCTCTATTGCCTTCACAGCGCCACCTATCTTATCAATTTCATTAATATATCTTGCTGCCTCATTTTCCATTTGATTGGTTAACCATTCTACATAGTATGACCCTCCAAATGGATCAACAGTGTCAGTGACACCGCTCTCATAGGCAATCACTTGTTGAGTTCTCAGTGCAACTTGTACTGCCTCCTCACTGGGCAATGCCAGCGCCTCATCAAATGAGTTGGTATGCAAAGATTGGCATCCACCCAATACAGCAGCTAGAGCTTGCAGAGTCACTCTTATAATATTATTAAGCGGCTGCTGCTCTGTGAGAGTAAAGCCGTCTGTTTGAACATGATATCTTAGCATCATAGACCTGGGATTCCTGGCCTCAAACCTCTCTTTCATTATTTTAGCCCACATGCGACGTAATGCTCTAAACTTGGCAACCTCTTCAAGAAGGTTAGTATAGGCAGCGAAGAAGAATGAAAATCGGGGGGCAAAGGAATCGACCTCCATTCCCTTATCTATCATTGCCTGAATGTAAGCAATTCCATTGGCAAGGGTGAAGGCAACCTCTTGAGCAGCAGTAGCTCCCGCCTCTCGCATATGATAGCCACTAATGCTTATCGGGTTCCATCGTGGCATATTTTGAGCACAATAGCAGCAAATATCGGTGACCAACCGCATAGACGCGGTGGACCCAAAGATATATGTGTTTCTGGCTATATACTCCTTTAGGATATCATTTTGAACAGTCCCACTAAGTTTACCTTTATCTACCCCCTGCTTCTCGGCAGCAGCGATATACATGGCTAGTATGATGGGTGCGGTGGCGTTAATTGTCATCGACGTGCTTACCTCAGCCAGCGGGATACCTTCCCAGAGCTGCTCCATGTCTTGGAGCGAATCTATGGCGACCCCACATCTACCCACCTCCCCACTAGCTAGAGGATGATCGGAATCGTATCCTTCTTGAGTAGGCAGGTGGAAGGCAACACTAAAGCCGGTTTGCCCTTGTTTATACAAATACTTATACCGCTCATTTGTCTCTTCTACTGTACCGAATCCAGCATACTGACGCATAGTCCACAGCCTACCTCTATAACCAGTTGGCATTATATGTCTGGTAAATGGATACTCCCCAGGGAGACTGATATTTTCTTTAAGCCCTTCCAAATCAGCCGGTGTATATACTCTGTTAACTATAGTTCCACCAACAGTAGTCCTAAATTCCTTCTTCCTCTCAGTTATCTCTTGGGTGTTCTTCATATGCTTTCCCCCGTACCATATCGAGTAACAACTCTAAACCTAAACTTATCTATTGCTTGATAGGGTTCTTGGTTCCTGTGCCGTTTATGATTTGAGTAGCCACAATTAATTGTTTGCATCCTCCACGGTTGGGCATCAATGTAGCTCTGAGTTCATCAACTAGTCTTTCAGCTCCCTGATGGTCTTGGCCTGCCTTATTGACCACAGCTATATCAGCGACTTCTATTAGCCCTGCTTTCAGAACTTGTATGGCATCTCCAAAAACAAATTCAGATTATCCACTATCTATACTCTTTCTCCCTACCCCCTACTCTAGGTACCTTTTGAATAGTATCATGCTCTCTCTAGGATTCCAGATACCCCCATTCCACCTCCACCACATATGGCTATGAGTCCATACCTTGCATCGCGTCTTTGCATTTCGTAAAGTAGTGTAGTCAGAATTCGAGCTCCGGTAGCACCTAGGGGATGGCCAAGAGCAATACAAGAGCCGTTTACATTCACCCTGTCGTAATCCTTCTCGGTGATCCCCAATTCCTTAAAGTTCGCCAATACTTGTGCAGCGAAGGCTTCGTGTAACTCTATAAGGTCAATTTGGTCCAGAGTAAGCCCTGCTTTCCTCAATGCCATACCAACTGCAGCAGTCTCTGCTTTCCAAGCATAGCGGGGGTCAGCGCCGCTGAAAGCGAAAGACCTGAGATAAGCCATTGGCTTTACGTTTAACTCCCTGGCTTTCTCCTCCGACATTACCACACAAGCTGCGGCTCCGTCATTTTCACCTGAGGAGTTACCGGCGGTGCACACCCCACCTAGCACAGCCCTCAATTTGGAGAGTGCTTCCAAGCTGGTATCGCGGCGAGGATGCTCATCCTCAGTGAATAGCAATGCCTCGCCCCTACGCTGAGGAACTGGCACAGGAACGATCTCCTCTTTAAATTTCCCTGATTCAATGGCAGCACAGGCCCTTTGATGGCTTAATAGCGCCCATTTGTCTACTTCCTTCCTACTGAGGCCGTATTCCCTAGCGGCCGTTTCGGCCCAAGTCATCATGGTGGGTAAACTACCAAATCTCTCCTCTGGCTGAGACATAACCCTAGCGCGCAGTATTCTATCATACATTGGCACCCCCCATGTTGAGAGGCTGCCATGTCCCCGAGGCATATCTCCAACCCCTCCTACAGCCCACCTCATATCGCCTGTCAGATAAAATTCAGCAGTGCTCATACTCTCCACTCCACCAGCTATCACAATGTCTGCGTTCCCAGTCTGTGCCATCATAGCTGCAAGGCAAATCGCATCAAAGCCACTAGGGCACCGTCGGTCAATGGTAAGCCCTGGTATTTCCACTGGCCAGCCCGCTGTAAGCAAAGACATGCGAGCAATATTCACATACTCACCACTCTGGTGGTTCTGTCCCATTATCACCGCATCAATCAAGCTGGGATCCAGACTTGCTCTCTTTACTACTTCGCTCAGAACTAGGGCAGCCAAATTATATGCTGGTACAGTTCGCAAAGAACCGCCAAAGTTACCCACCGGCGTTCGTATCGCGTTAACTATGGCCGCTTCTTTCACCTTTCCCCCTTGAGTGTTAGAAAATTAAAGCTTTTTACCTGTATAAAAGCCGCCCGTTTTTCTTCCATACCCTCTATCCTGCCCTTCATAATGAGACAACATGCCGCCTTAAATATACTGCTTCTTAGTTCTCGATACACGTCTCGTTTCCCATCAAAGCAATGTCCAAACCAACCAACTGGGCGAGCATGCTCAATGATAACCTGATTCCTATAACCCCAAACTTTTTTTATACGATTCCATGTCATAGGCCCTTTTTAATAGGTCTTCCTCTTCTTTAAGGGCATATTTCTGCACTCTTTCTGTTCCTGTTTTTGGTAGATTTTTCCGAAATTGAATATACCGCGGTACCTTGAAAGTCGCTAAGGAAGCCTTACACCAGTCAACGATCTCCTCAGGTGTTATAGATTGACCAGGTTTCAGGACAATACAGGCCATCACTTCATCCTCCCCTAATTCAGACGGAACAGCGATAACCGCCGTTTCTAAAACCTTTGGATTTGCATTAATAGTGGTCTCAACTTCAGTGGCCGAAATATTCTCCCCTTTCCTCCGGATGATATCCTTTTTCCGGCTAACGAAAAAATAGTATCCATCCTCATCTTTATAAACATAATCCCCAGTATAGAACCAACCATCACGGATAGCTTGTTTAGTTTTTTCAGGTTCCTTAAAATAGCCCCTCATCATCACCGGGTTTCGGACAATCAACTCGCCTGTTTGTCCAGTAGGAACCTCCTGCCCGTTATCGTTTACAATATTCACTTCTGTAAAGGTAATGGAGGGATCTGGATGCTTTGCCGGGAGTCCCATACTTTTTAGCTTAACCTTACCAAGGGGGTTTTGACAGACTCTAGGAACCTCTGTCAACCCGTATCCATCAATCACATAGGGAATCTTAAATCGCTTAGTAAAAATCTCATAGACATCGGGTGTAATGGCTGCTCCGTAGGCCACTCGAATGACATGCTCTGGACGAAACTCCTTTGCTTCTCGCGCACACAGAATCCTGCCTATTGCACCGATAAAGTTAAACTCGGTTGCTTTGCATTGCACCGCCTGTTCCCAAAAATTACTAGCACTAAATCGATGAGATAGGATCATACTCGCATCTGCAGCAATTGCTCCCATAGTACTATAGAACTGGGCATTAATATGATAGAGAGGCAGAATTGTCATAACGCGATCCTTTGAGCTTAGCCCGGCTGTGAGAGTAAAAGCCTCTCCCGTCATGGTGAGATTCTTATGCACATGCATAGCCCCTTTCGGAAATCCAGTAGTCCCTGAAGTATAAATCACAAGAGCGAGGTCTTCATCTTTGAGATGAAAATCCTTCAAATGTCTCGGCATGCTACTAAATAACTGCTTGTAGGAGATGATCCCCTTTGGCATCTCCTCTTCACCTACACAGGCTATCCATTTTAGGCTGGGACAATCTTTTTGAATCTCAAGGGCTACTGGCAGATAATCCATGGATATCACTAGCCCCATTGCCGCAGAGTGATTTATAATGTATTTGGTTTCCTTGGCTTTAAAGTTTGTATTGATAGGGACCATCACTGCTCCTATCTTACAAAGGCCGAACCAGCTATATAGAAACTCAGGGGTATTTGGTTGCATCAGGCACACCCTGTCCTCCTTTCTTATCCCCATTTCCACGAAAGCATTAGCGGCTTGGTTAATTCTAGAGTCAAATTTGCCATAGCTAACTTTCTCATCCGCATAATAAAGAAATGTCTTATCAGGGCTCTTTTGAACTCTAGCTTCCCAGAACGTTCGGATTTCCATGACTCTCACTCCTCTACTCGCCAAGGGACCTCAGCCCCTTGGCGAAATTATTTATGCAGCGTTTTAACTGTAAAAAACACTTATTCAACAGGATGTCAAAATACTCCCAGATTTTCTTCGCCTTTTTCCGCCGGCCTCAGAAACTTCTTTCGCCCCCCTCTTCCTGACTAGCTAAAGAACAAGCTTCCGAATTATACTGAGTTAACATAGCTCTTTCCCAGTTATCGCCGATGTAGTTCTCCCTATCAAGCGAAGACACTCCTCTCGATTCGGCATTGGATTAACCGTAAAGCGATGTTTCCCCTTTTCGGCATCAATCCTTCTTTCCCTCAGGATTATTTCCGCAGTAAGCCTTGCGGCTACTGCTACCACATTTTGTGCTTCTAAGGACAGCCTCCTGAAGTAGTCACCTGTTTCCTTCTCTTTCTGAACGTCTGGGTCAGAAGAGTCAAAATGCCTTCCATAGATATGTTCCTGAATTCCCCAACAGGTAACTTCCCCTCCCATTTCTCTTTTAAACTTGTCAAAGAGTTCTGCACAGAGTGCATATGCTCTGCTATAATTACTGTCTCCTTGCTCTTGTGGTCCTCCAATCTCCTCTACTGCTGCCCGACCGAACTCAATACCTATTGCCATTCCCCCACCTACAAGAGCGCCGCAGAGGCCGACACCCCTACCACCAAACCCCGCAGCCATGCCGGAGGCTGCCTTGAAGCTAGCTAAGTCACCAATGCCAAGACCCTCCTGCAGAGTCAGTAAACAAGTTTGGGAACAACCACGGTATCTGAACTGAACGCGGCGCGCCTCTTCCTCAATTCTCTTTACCAAGGCTATATCCTCTTTAGTTAAACCCTTATTAGACATTGCTACCTCCTTATTCTGTCGCTGATTACCACATATTTTAATAGGTTGATGAAGTTTCCCCTCTCTGGCAAACTTCTTGGGAGTGGTATGAATGGAAAGCCCAGGATAGGGTTATGGTTTACTCGGAATGTTACCATTTTACATATACCCCATTTTGTGACCAATTGTTCTGTAGCTGGGGAGGCGGAAATCATATTCGGGCTTAATAGTATACGCCATAGGGAATCCAAAACCATGCTCGCAGAGGTGTTTGATTCCCGTCATTAAGTCTTCCAGTTTATCCCTTGATACACTAAAGACCATCTCACCATCGGGTGTCATTGCGTAATAGTGGTCGCCGCGGCAGGGTATGGCAATTTGGTAATCTGCACCTTCCATTATGGGCACGGTGCTATAAACACAAGCGGCATGACTAGACAGCCTGCACCTGATGTCTCCACTATCCTTATAGCCTGGCTTTAGGGCTCTAAATTCTCTCCCTAAAAGTAATAAATTCAATTGAAGTGTATCACAATAAGTTATAACTAAACTGGGTTCAAAGGTGGTTGTTGTTAGTGACTCTGATACTATACCTATGTACTTACGTAGGGGCAAGCGGGGATAACTATGAGCATAAGTGGCGCCTGCCTCTAAAGTTTCCACATCCTCAGGAAAGCGATTATGCCCGTCCAAGAATTCCTGTGGGGGCTCTCCTAATCCATATCCTACGACCGGTTCGAAACACCACATATCTTCTATTAGCATAGCGATGGCTGTCCCCTGTCGCCGTGATATATTAAATGCCTGGCATTGCGATAAGTGGTACCCCCAATCTCTCAGTGGTCTTATTGCCCCCTTGGGAATATCCTCCTCTTTTTCCAAGAATTTTACCGCTAGGGGGTGAGTTTTTAATCGTAACTTCTCCTCAAGTTCCTGCCCGCAATTATGATAAATGCTTAAGTCTGCCATACTAATTACTTCCTTTCTAATATTCTCCTTTTCTATGAACCAAATGCCATCGTTGGTAGCCAGGGGCTTATCTGAGGGGAAGGCTCACTTTGCCCGCTGAATCCAGAAGTGCCTTGATATTATATCCAGCACTAAAGCTACCTTCGTCTCCACCGACAACGATACCTCCCTAAACACCATTTCGAAAACGCATCCAAGCCTTTTCGAGTTCGCCAACCATGGTTTCGTTAATTGGATTGATGAGTATCCTGCCTCTTTCCGTTACAGAAGCGCCTTCTTACAGGCGATACAGGAAATCTCGACCATTGCATCAATTGGCAGTCGTCCAACTTGAACGGCTTGTCTCGCTGGCTTCGGCTCCGTAACAAACTTGGAGGCATAAACTCCGTTCATATCCTTAAAATCATTCATGTCTTTTAAAAAAACATCACAGCGCACAACTTGACTTAGATCTGAACCCGCGGCTTTGAGGACCGCCTTTATGTTCTCTATGACGCGACCTGTCTGAACCTTGATATCCTCTTCAACCTTTTGCCCAGTTTTCGGATCAACTGGAAGTTGGCCAGAAACAAATATAAAGCCCCCTATCTCTGTACCTTGGGAGTAAGGCCCTACAGCTCCTGGCGCCTTGTCTGTTTCTATTTTTTTTAGTTCTACCATCTTAACATTTTCCTCCTTCATTTCAAGATTAGTTGTCATCTATAATTGCTTACATCATCTATTCTCTCCGAAATCACCTCCTTTCATTACAGAAGCAACTCTTCATATATCATGAGTTATGCTTCTTCTCCAATCTTGACCTTTGCTTCCCTAATGTAGTTATACACCGTGTATCTTGAGACACCCATTTCCTTCGCAACCAAATCAATGGCTCCTCTTACATTAAAGAGCCCTCTTTTGTACAACTCCTGTGTAATCAACTTGTTTTTCTCAGAAGGGGGAACTTCTATCCGATTATTTACACCAGCTATCGCCATCTCCAAAGTCCTGGAGATCAAGTCTTTAATGTTTATTGGGAAATGTTCGCTCATACTCTTAGAAGATTCGCCATGCACGGGCAGAAATCCTGTTAGGAAGTCTAACAAAGGGGCAGATAGATCGATATTAATACACATAAAACCAATAGGTTTGCCATGGGAGTTTCTAATTAGTGTAGAAACTGACTTTAATAGCCTGCCATTGTCTAGTTTATTATAATAGGGACCAATCACATCTTTTTCTAACGAGTCAGCTTTCCTTAGTATCGCTGCCAAAAAATCAGTTAGGGGAGCTCCTATCTTTCTCCCAGTGACATTGCCATTCACTATCTTAACAACCGAACTGCTGGTGTCTTCTAAAGAATGAAGAACCACTTCGCAACTACTCCCAAATACTTCAGCTACACCCTCTGCGATTGCCTCTAAACTATGTAGAGTTGCTTTGTCTTCCTTGCTCAACCTAATTTTAGTGTTACTCTTTCCCAATTAGATAGTCTCCGTTAAAAAATATACCATAATGTACCATATTTATTAAAAACTATTGACAACCAATAGAAATATCTTTACAATTATAATAGGTTTATTAAAAAATTGCAATAGAGGCTATCAGCAAAGCCGAGGTTTATATTAGAAGGTAATAAGCATGAAGTGAGGGCACCAGGAGAAGTATAATTACACTATAGAAGGAGGTGAGTATGTGATTATATTACAGAAGGTCAATGTCGTCTTTTTAGGGAGGAAGAAGTGAAGGTCAAAATTCTGGGCATTAGTGGCAGTCCTAGAAAGGGTAACACTGATATTTTGGTTAACGAATGCCTAAAGGGAGCTGCAGAGATCAAGGATGTAGAAACAGAGTTTTTGGCTCTTTCTGACTACAGGCTAGATGGTGGGTGTACAGCTTGTATGGCATGTTTTAGAAAACCAGACCCTGAGCTTCTTTGTTATCACTACGGAAACAAAGACGACGGTAATAAGATTCTGAGAAAGGTGTTGGCTGCCGATGGCTACATTTGGGGGTCTCCTGTATATCTTTTGGGCATGACTTCGCAGTTTAAGATGTTCATAGATAGATGCGAACCCATTCAGGCTCTTGGGGGATTACGGAATAGAGTGGTAGGGGCGGTAACGTGTGCTACGGCGCGAAATGGAGGTCAAGAGTATGTAATACATGAATTACTCAAGTCTGCTATGATGATGAAGATGATACCGGTAGGGATACCAGTTTGGCCAGCCGAAGGAATAGGGTCTCCTTTGGGTGTGGCCGGAAGGCAAGGATGGCCGAGGCACGTCCGCACTATTTCAAAAGAATCTCTAACGGCAGTGAGGCAGGATGTAATTGCTATGGGGGTGGCTAAGTTTTTGGGTAAACGTGTGGCAGAAATGACTAAGGTCATAAAGGCTGGTTTTACCATTTGTAATCCGGAAAATGGAGAAACAGAGTGGCCGTATGGCCCGATCCCAGCTGATTATTTAACAAAAGTAGGTGATCTACATCATGGGTATAAGCGATAACTACAAATAACTATAATGAGGAGTGAAACAAAATGGCAAAAGAAAAAATTCAGTATATGAACTTGCTTTCAGAGGCTATAAAGAAATGGGAAAAGATACCGCCCGAGGCTAAGGAAATGGGAGTGGCTAAGACTGTTGCCGGTGTTCGCGGCTTTGACCTGCTATGGAGGGTAGTAAAGCGGATTGAGGAGAAATATCACATAGATGTGAAAAAGATAGTGGAGGAGGAGCGTTGGAAACAGGCTTATAATGCAGGACAAGAGCTAGCTAAGAAATATAAGGAGCATGGGATAAAAGACCTCTACAATGCATTTTTCTCCAACTATGAGGGCTCTGAGACCTCTAGCCGGCACATATGGTTTGAGTTAAACGATACGCGGGACCACCATTGGGTTATGTGGTGTCCTAATCTTCAGCATTTTAGGAACCTGGGGTGGACTGATGAAGAAATAAAAGAAATGGCTCCATATTTCTGTCTTCAAGATGTGGCTATTATCAAAGGGTTTAACTCTAAGTTTGAGGTCTCGGTACCAACACGGTTAATGGAGGGTGATGACCATTGCACCTATATTGTTGAGGACCATGCTGGGAAAGCGGAACCAATTCCTGAAGGTGGAGTAAGGTCTCCAGAAGAAATACCATAGTTCTGTATTGAATGTAAGAGGTTCTTACTTTGGTTAAAATTTTGCGACGTAGCGAGGAGGTGTAATGCTGTATGAGAATATGAGGCAGTAGTGAATAGTGGTTATTCCAGAATTTTTAGGGAGGTAAAAGTGAAAAAGAAAATATTGTTAATTCCTTTAGCGGTTTTGTTAGCCATCAGCTTGGTTGCTATCGGCTGTGCTAAACCAGCTCCAACTCCAACTCCAGCTCCA
>Ga0209121_10002801_pt1 | contig 17361 bp, 13 predicted proteins | sample Cruoilmetagenom3_FD_187292 | JGI IMG/M metagenome (GOLD analysis project Ga0209121, IMG submission 187292) | Oil polluted marine microbial communities from Coal Oil Point, Santa Barbara, California, USA - Sample 3 (SPAdes) (version 2) | ecosystem: Environmental > Aquatic > Marine > Oil seeps ... | reverse complement strand
AAAGTGACAATATACTTTTTCATATTCAGTCCTCCATGGGTGATTATGAAAAAGCATATCACATTCAATACGTCATTTCAAGCTTGACATGACACTAGTACGTATTTATCGTATATAGATTCTGTACCACAGATCATGGATTTAATATTGTACTTGCTGCTCGTGCAGGGATCAAAAACAAACCCACAGTTACGAACAATTGCTATTGCAGAGGCTTATGCTCGGAATGTTTTACGGTCTATTGATATTAATAAGTATTTCAAAGAAGCAAAAATTTCACCAACACTTAACCAAGTTAGATTTGGAGGTTAATATATGAGTTGGATAGTAATAGGAGAGGAAAATGGTCTAATTAAGTTAGTATCGAAAAGTGGTGAAGATGGTTTATTGCCCAAAGGAGCTTACCTTACTATTGAAAAGGAATCTACAAAATTTATCCTACGAGTTGACAAAAGTTTGCAAAGTGAACCATTCGCTCCTTCTCCAATGATTATTGATATGGATTTATCAGGATTGATTCAGGACCAAAAATGTCAAAATGTTATACATGCCTTTAGAGTAAGAGATATTAGTAATCGAACAGATGGCAAGATTGACTTTATTCCTCCTCAATCAATAGCCCGCAGATCAAATCAAGAAGAAATCAATGAAGCCATGGGTACTTCTGATAAAGAAGGCCCCATAGTTTTTGTTGCTACAGTCCATGCGGGGCATAACCAACTTTTAGTGGATGACGAAGAAAATTTTATTACAACTCATTTACCCAACGATATATTTTATCATCAAATGCTTATCTGTGGAAAAACGGGAAGCGGAAAGACAGTTGCAACGAAGTATTTGGCCCAATATTTTGTTGAAGAATTGGAAGGTGCCGTATTGGCAATAAATGTCAAAGATGTTGATTTTCTCAGAATGAACAAGCATTCAAATACAATAAACCCAAAGACATTAAAAGAATGGCAAATATTGGATAAAAAGCCACATGGTATTGAAAATTATGTTGTGTATTATCCTGCAAATACTGATGTTAATGCTTATCGTGACGTTGACATTGAATATTTTAAACCAGTTACACTGAGTGTGCATAAGATTGAGCCTGAAGCTCTCACGGGTTTATTACAAGGCATAAGTGATGTTGGTGCTCAAAACTTGCCTGACATTTTCCGGTATTGGCAAAGTAGAATGAAAAATAACGAGAATTCTTTTCATGATTTCCTTCAATATTTTATTGATGTGGGTGAAAACGATGATCGTAATTTTCAAACACTCAATATCCGAGGAGACATATCCTCTATACCTTTACATCCAGCCACATATAATAATGTTCAAAGAACATTGGTTAGTGCAACCAACTATTTTGATAATGAAGATGCTGTCTTGATCAACGAGTCAGACATTTTAGAGAAAGGTAAAATGTCTATTATAAATGTCGGCAACAAAGGATTGCAATTTGGATCAATAATGTTACGTCATTTATTGCACAGGATAGTAGAAACAAAGTCAGTTGGGGAATCGAATGTTCCCATTCTCATTGTTATAGATGAAGTACATAATTTCTATAATTCGAATGCTTCCCAAGATGCTCTTGGCGATCTAGATACAATTTGTCGGCAAGGGCGAAGTCAAGAAATCGGCGTAATATTTTCCTCACAAAACCCAAACGACATTCCGAGGGGATTGGAAAGTGTTATCAATTCAAAAATATTTTTTAGATCAGATGCTACCCTGTCAAAGATCCCTGCAGTCAAAATATCAAGTGATGAGCTTGAAAGCCTTAAAAAGGGGTTTGCAATTGGAACTATTCATGATCTTCCACAATTGAAGATACTTAAGTTCCCCTTGGCCTATGCGGGAGTTTTTGAATAGAAAGGATATATCTATGGAAAAAGAAAAACTATCTTTAGATTTCATTTCGAGTTTGTTTGAGAAGAAACGAGAAAAGGAGATTATCAAATATATTTTTGATGAACTGAGCGAACGTACTATCATCGAAGAATTAATAAAGCAAAATAAAGGTGAGGAAGAAAATGATTGAGTATGATTATACTCTGAAGCGCGACGAAAAAGATGTCATCTGTACATATAAACCGAATAACATCCCCATAGAATTGCCTAATTTAGTATACATCGAAGGTCCCAACGGGTGTGGAAAGAGCACCTTGTTGAACATAATAGCGCTAGCTTGTCATGGGTTGAAAAACAGACAAATCAAACCTGTGCTACAAGAAAAAATTAAAAATTTGATTGATAGTGATTATCAAGATTTAAGCTTTAACATAAAAATGACAGACAATGATGGTAATGTTGAACTTTTGTCTGAAAAGAATGACTTGAAAAATAAGGAGATCATTTTACGAGACGCAAATAATAAAATTATCAGTACAGAACAATTTCAAAAAAAATATAATTTGATTTACGATATTCCCGAGAATCCTACGGAACGCCTCAGGGAATTAATAAGTGAAATTAAAGATATAAATTTATATTCTGAACATAAGTTAGGATTACTGAGAAGTTATATATTACAAATTATAAACAATATCCAGGAAGCGCGAGACCCCGCACGAATTGATTCGGTTAAGAACGAAATAGAAGCGTTTAATGAAGCAAAGAAAAATTTGATAAAAGAGGTTGATATACTGGAGGAGAGATTAAAAGAGATAAGAATTTTTACTTATATAAAGTTTTATGTACATTACGATGAGGTAACACGTAGGATAGAAGGGGAGATAAGAGAAATAAAGAAGGAAGAAAATAAAAAGGGAAAAGTAATAAAGAAAATATCGGGGGACGCAAGTGATCTAAAGAAACACCTGCTTGACGAGATAAAAAATATAGAAGATCTATATCATAATGTTACTCCACTTTTACAAAATGTATTTTCAAGAGGAAAAGAAAAAAAGCGTTTTTTACTTTGGAAAGAACTTATTGTCAGAGAAGAAATAGCGCGTCCCGATTTCAATCAAACTTTGAAGCATGAAGGGTCATATTTCAGAGATTTGCTTGAGAAGGAATATTACGATCAGCAAAAAGATGATGATTTAAAGGAAGCGCAAATATTTAGAAAAATTATAGACGTATTAGAAAATTATTCAGATTTAAAAATTATGATTCCTATAGCAGATGTATCTATCTCGAGTTTTATAGAAACATTACGTGACAAGTTAAAAGACCATGAGAACCTGACGGCGAAAAATGAGAATTATAAGAGTGTAATAGATAATCTTAATATTATTCTTGAAAAAAGAGAGCATGTCTTAAATAATTTAGTTCCTAGGTTATCAAAATTATACAATGAAGAGGCAGACACGAAAGCTACTGTAGATGACAATACAGATGACTATCAAATTGAGAGAATGGAAAATCAACTTGCCGAGAATAAAAAGAAAAAAGAATATTATAAAACATCTTGTATTAATATAGGTGTATCTTCAGATCAAGAAATTAAGATGCTTTACCCCTCCGTAGTTATGGGTAAGGCCACAAAAGGGTTAAATGAATACAAAGAAGAACATCTTAAAGATAGAATCTATGACATGGAAAAAGAATTATCAAGAAGTAGGAAGGAAATAATTAAGCATGATTCAAGTTTGCAATATCTCAGTAATGAACTGAAAAGATTGGAAAGAAAAGACCCGCATCCATATCAAGCGAACTTGAATTTTTTGAAAGACATTTTATTACGAGATATTCAAATAATGGAACAAAAAATGAACATATTCGGTTCATATACAAAGCAATTAATAAATAATAAATATGACTCCTCTGGCGATTCAGAAGACAGAAAAAAGTATTTTGATAAAGTAGCGTCCTATTCGGCGAAAAGAGTAGGAACTATTCGTCATATTGAAAATGAATTTGTGCCGGAGAAAATTGATTTAGTCGAAAAAACAATTTTCACAAAATCTGGCAAGGAAATAAAGATTGCCGATTTGGGTACTGGACAAGGTCAAAGTGCATACCTCATAGGGTTATTGGGCGCTGACGATAACAGAAAGATAATCGCTTTATTTGATGAGGTCGCAATGATGGATAGCAAATCTTTGACACCTGTATATGAAAAGTTGAAAGAATTATATAATAACAATAAGTTGCTGATTGGGGTGATAGTACAAAAAGCCGAAACAATAAAAGTTTCATCTATTGGTTAAGTTAAGAGAACGATTATGGAAGAACAATTAGAATTATTAAAAGAATTACATAAAAAATTAAAAGATACATTTATTCGAGACTACAAGAACAATGTTACGGAATCGATATACTTTGCACTCTTAAATCTGAAATCCAAAACTAAGAGAATGCGTATTTTACAGAAAGCCGCTGTTCCTGCTCTCAATTTAAACAGTAATCACCTTGAACAATTAATCAATCAAAAATATGTGGAGTATATAGACAAAAAAAGGAACATTTGCCTCACATCCTTTGGTATATGGTATGTAGAAAAAATATTAGACATAATTGATACGAAGGAACTAATAGGTTTTATTAACGACAAATGGTTTAACTGTTTTGCTGATTTCAATCGCCCTTTATCAGATAAAGAAAAGGTTATTTTATTTACGTTGCTTTCCGTAAGGGCATTTTCAAAAAATTCTGCTGTTGAATTAAACAATGAAAATTGTCATGACGGTTGGGCAAAAGCACTTAATCTATCATTTGATTTTCTTCACAAAAACCAAATTATTTCTGATAAAAATTTATTGTCATCTATGACTAAAGAATCAAAAAGCTTACAACCGGTTATACATTTTTTTCGATATTCTGAATATCTGCCAAAGCAAACCAATGGCATATTTATCGCGAGGGGTAATAATAGTTATTATTTAAATTTATGCAAACCTGAAAAGCTTGACGTACAAAGTCTAATTTTTTTATTTGAAATTATTTTTCAAGATAACATGGATTTTGTATTGATGGATAAAATTAATGAACATTGTCAGAAAACGTCATATGATATAAGTGTTAAGATTTTCAAACTTGACACACATATTTTTTCGACGCCAGATTACGATAATTTAATAAAGCAAGCATTGCGTAAAATCATTGTTTCACCAACTTCGAAATCTTAAGAATACTTTTAATAAGATAAAGTATAAAAGGATGTTACATCCTTTTTTTTGTTGCCTACATAAGCATAATGCGATTGCAAAATTCTCATAACATAATATATCTCGGGGTATTTATTAGATCAAAATGAAATACGAAGTGCTATTAGTTGAGCCTGACTTTCCTTATCCTTCCAAAAGCAAAAACAAAGCTAATGAAACCTATAAAAACTTTGTTCCCGTGGGATTACTAAAGCTTGGGGCATATTATAAATCATTAGGTAATGAAGTACGGTTAGTACGAGGCAATGAATCAAAAGAAGATTTAAAGTTTAATAATCCAAATCTAATATTAGTTACCTCAATATTTACTTATTGGTCGAAGTATGTGTGGGGTGCCATTGAGCATTACAGACTTCTATTCCCCAAAGCTACAATAATTCTTGGTGGTATTTATGCAACCCTGCATCATGACAGGAAGTATTTCAAAAGATTATTAAAAGATTATAATGTAAAGTGTCATGTGGGATTACATTCAGAGGCTGAAAAGTTTTACCCGGATTATTCCCTGTTGAGAAGCAAGATTAACCATCATGCCACACACGCCATGCGAGGATGCATCAGGAGATGTAGGTTTTGTGGTGTTTGGAGAATAGAGCCCATACTTCATTACAAAACATCCGAAGAATTGCAGAAAGAAATCATAAGTATCGGAAAAAACAAAGTTATATTTTTCGATAATAATTTCTTAGCTAACAAAAATGTTGAGCATATTCTTGAGGATCTTAGTAAGTTAAAGGTTAATGGCAGGCCTGTTATATTTGAATCTCAGAGCGGATTCGACGGTAGATTATTAGATAACAATCCTAAGTTGGCCGCATTATTAAAAGAAGCTCGATTTCATAATGTAAGAATCGCATGGGACAATTCGTTTTCTGACTATCCATCCATAAAAAAACAAATAGATTATCTGGTTACCGCAGGCTATAAAGCTAAAGATATATATGTTTTCATGATTTATGATTTTGATGTACCATACGATGAAATGCTAAAAAAATTAAATTACTGCAAAAAGTTAGGTGTACAAATTTCAGATTGTCGGTATAGACCCCTAGAATCTACAGAAGACAATTATAACCCCGCAAAATTTAAAGAAGGTCAGACAAAAGAAGAGTATTATATACACACACAAGCAGGTTGGACTGATCAGAAAATACGTGATTTCAGAAAGCGCGTTAGGCAACATAATATATGGATAAGATATGCCAAAGACAAAGGACATTCTTATGATAAAAAAATGGAAAGATGGAGCGATATTCACAATATTTATAAATTTTTTAAGATGGGAAGGCCTCCAGGTTGGGAAATAATAGAAAAATCCAACACTCTGAAAAACAGAATTACTATGATGAAGAGAATAAAAACTTATTGTAAGAAAAATGGGATTACTTATATTGATTTAAGTTGTTTATATGAAAATAAAATTGATGATGAACTAAAGAAAATATCAGATACTATTAGCGAGAATGGGAAACAGCTTCAGCTATAATGCCTTGATCAATTACATCAAATCAAAAATTGCATACAGTTTGGAAATATTTCAAAACTCGTAAATTCAATCCAGCATTTGCATATCGCCATTCGGATGTCAATTTTCAAAGTGCATAGGTCTGCTATAATCTTGACAATCCTCCATGAGTTCTATTGATTTTGACATTGCTATGCAGCACTGGCTAAAAAAATGCCACACGTGGTCATTAGGATCCCGGATTGTAAGGGTTCTAATGCCTCATTAATGACGCTCCGGAACGCTGTATGAAAGCGAATCGATCACTGTCCAGGTATCCCCGCCGTCCCATCGTTTGAATATCACTGAAACGCTACGACTGCTAATCGTTATCACGTTGTACCCGTATATCTTATTTGCGACGAATTCTGATTGTACGCGGGGGTTCTCGTATCTACCGTTCCAGTTTTTCAAAGGGGCCCCGCCCGTTCCGTTGAGGACCTGGTGGATCTCGTTACCGGCGTCATCCTTCACCATACATCGTGCGTAAAAGTGATCGTGTCCGCAAAAATAAACACGCGCCCCGGCATTGCCGATACTGTTCCAGAATGCATTGCGGGCTTTGCCATAGTAAGCGAGGCAGTCGGGATGTTTCGTTCTGAAGGCGGGTTCGTGGCCGAAAACAAAGATATGGGGCACGGTGGCTCCGGCCAACTGTTTATCCAGCCACGCCTGGTTCACCCGGTGGGGGGCGGTGTACTCGTCGAGCCCTAAGAAGCAGGCATTCTTGTGCGCAACACGGTATGTCAGGTCTTTTTCCCCCGGCGGGCCGTTATCGGGGTTATCGGTACCGAACGCCTCAATGTATGCCCTTTTGAGGCCCGGTGCGGCAACTGGATCATAGGGTGGTTCGGGAGGATACACAGTGCCCCACCCGTGTTCGTGATTTCCCCGTATCGTGTACACTTTGATGCCGCTCCCGTAACAGGGGGCCATGGCTTCTTTCCAGTTTGCAAACTGGCGTTCATAAGACGTGCTTCCTTTGCTGATCCCGTATATTTTTTCACCGCCGTTTGCCCACCAGCCATTGACCATATCGCCCGGCACGATCACGAGTTCACATTCCTCTCGTTTTATATCGCGCGCAATAGCTCTGACTACCTCGTCATTCAGGCATGTCTTTCCCTGAGTACTGGTGTTATCGCCGCGGGTATCGCACATAACCGCGAATTACCAGTTTTCGACAGGGGGCGTAAGGTCACGATGAAAGCAACCGATGATACAGATTGCAGATAATACGACGATACAGATAATTTTTACGAATCGTTTTCCATTCACGCTCATAACGCTAACCTCCTTGCGAGTTTCAGGATCATGTCTTGCATTGCCACATTTTTCATCCTTATCCTTTTGCCATCCAGATTATACTTACCGTGCAGGATTTACCGGAAATAATCCTTATTTACCTTCCCATTAGAATCAAATCCAACGCCTTCCATTTCAAGAAGGGTTTTTTTCATCTTTAATCCGCCCCCGAAACCACTCAATTCACCACTGGAGCTGATGACCCGGTGACAGGGTATAATAATGGGGAAGGGATTTCCGGCAAGGGCTGACCCAACCGCCCTTGCTCCTCCGGGGATAAGGATTTTATCAGCCAATCTCCCATATGAGCTCACCATCCCCCTCTGAATCCTTCTATTCTCAAGTAAAACCTTCTGTTGAAATTTGGAACAGTTGCTCATGTCCAGGTATTTCAGTGAGAAATCAACCGGATTCCCTTTCATGAATTCCTGAATCTGTCCGCAAATTCTCTTTACTGCACCATTTGATCGTCTGACAGCGCCGGGAAAGGATCGGCTTATGGTTTCGACCATTGTCATGTTTCCTCTCGGAAGGAAAATCCTCACGATGTACGGGGAAGTTTTTCTTTGCGACCAGACGAGCCCAATGTCTCCGAAGGGAGATGTATCAAGTTCATAGCCGAAGGACGTTTTTCCCATATTTATATTGTTAAAAAAATAATCTTGTTATCTTATCGTCTCCAAGGGTTATATCACAATGCCTTGTAAACTGTTATAAACGCGAGACCGATGACGAGTATTGCCAATCCAGCTTCTAAATAAGCACCTCTCGTTTTTAATGAAAATCTACTTCCTATTCTTGCCCCTATCATTGAGCCTACAAGAACAAACAATGCTGGTAACCATATTATGTCGCCTCTCTTCCAGTAAACCATTATACCTGCAATAGCTGTAAAAATTGTTACAGATACGGATGTAGCAATTGCTTTATGAGGATCCAGTTTCATTACTCTCAAGAAAGGTGGAAAAAGAGAACCTCCGCTACCTCCCCTCAGTCCGGTTATAAGATTTAGGATAAATGAAAATAAAAGAAAATTCCTTGGAGTAGGATTGACCTTTCGGTAAATCCTGGGAGCAATTCTGTCAAGATACATTGCAGATACAGCAGTCGAAGCAGTGATAACAAAAATAATTGCTAAAATTAATGTCGAAATCAATCCTACGGAGATTGCACCTGTAACTTCCCCTATACTACCTCCAATAATCACGTAAACAGCAGTCTTTTTATCAATATTTTTCCTGTGAGTTATAGCACTCACAAGCGATGTAAAAGGGATAACAAATAGATTGATGGCAAAAGCACTTAATAACGGGATTCCTGTAAGATTAAGCAAAGGGATTCCAACTGAACCGCCACCAATTCCGAACATGCCATTCATGAATCCCGCCAAAAGACCAATGCAAACGTAAATTATAACCTGTGTACCTGTCACTATATATTTTTATCCTTCCAATAATCTGAAACCAGGTGCTACAACCATTAAAACTTAATTGTGGGAAGCTGTGTTCAAGCTGTTTCATTTTTCAAAAATATGTTATTCCAAGACCTGACTTCTACTGACCTTCTTTTCTAAAAATAGTTTGATTAGCACAAATTATGGCAAAGAATCAAAAATATGTTTGACGATTATGGAATTGATGTATATATCGTCACCGCACAATGTGAGCAGACGAAACAATCTCATACAGATGTCGTTTCCGGCTCCTAATGATCCTATCCACTTCAGGAGTATATCTACAGGTCGAAATGGGGAAGATTCGAACAAGAAATCGGGGGTGACAGGGCAAAGGCCGGAGAATCTGACTACAACTACATAACTCCATACTTCCTGAGCTTCTTATGAAGAGTTTTCCTGGTAATGCCGAGTCGTCTGGCAGCTTCGCTTTTATTGCCTCCGGTCAGCTCCAGCGTTTTCAATATGGCAGCCTTTTCCACTTCCTCAAGAGGCAAATCCCCGGGCATTTCGTCCCGGGGTGATACTTCATCCTTAACGATGAGTGACAGATCATGTTCATCCAGATGTTCCGATCGGGAAAGGACTACCCCCCTTTCAACGGCGTTCATGAGTTCCCGAACATTTCCAGACCATTCATATTTGAGTAGACGGTCCATTGCCTGCGGGGTAAAGCCTTTTATCTTTTTATGATTCTTTTTGGCAAATATCATTAAAAAATGCTGGGCAAGAAGGGGGATATCTTCTTTTCTTTCTCTCAAAGGCGGTACATTCAGGGTAACGACGTTTAAGCGGTAAAAAAGGTCTTCCCGGAATCGACCGGCCCTAATTTCCTGCAGAAGCTCTTTATTGGTGGCAGTTATCACCCTTACGTCTACCTTGATTACTTCTTCGCCGCCAACCCGGGTGATCTCCCTTTCCTGTAAAACGCGCAACAACTTTACCTGCATGCCCAGTGACATCTCGCTGACCTCATCTAAAAGCAGGCTTCCCCCGTCAGCCTGGCGAAAGCTTCCTTCCTTGCGCCGATCAGCACCTGTAAATGCCCCTTTCTCATGACCGAAGAGCTCTGATTCAAGCAGGGTTTCAGTGATGGCTGCACAATTGATCTTTACAAAAGGATCCTCTTTTCGCGGGCTGTTAAAGTGAATTGCTCCTGCAATCAGTTCCTTGCCTGTTCCTGACTCGCCCGTGATCAAAACAGTTGCATCAGATGGAGCTACCTGGGCTGCTGTTTCCATAAGTTTTACCATGGCAGCGCTGTGGCCGATGATATTTTGCCTGTCAAACTGGAAGCTCAGACTTTCCCGGAGGAGGCGATTCTCCTCGCTTAACTGTCTGTGATCCATGGCTCGTTCCATGGCGAGCCGCAGTTCATCAAAATTGAGCGGCTTGGTGAGGTAATCATAGGCTCCATTTTTTAGCGCTTCCACCGCGGATTCAACGGATGAATAGGCGGTCATAATAATAATCGGAATAGCAGGGTTGAGGGTTTTGATCCGGGTTAAAGCCTCCAGCCCGGAGACCCTTATCATGCGAACATCCATTAAGATCAAATCAAAGGGTTGATTCTGAACCTTTTCGATGGCAGTATCACCGTCGTCCGCCTCAACAGTAGTATATCCCCACCCGGCGAAAAGTGTTTGTAACATGATGCGGTGGGCCTTATCATCATCGACGATGAGTACAATACTTTTTGATTTCATGAAAATTAGACCTCATTGTTATGATGGCTTTTTCCAGCGGAGACGGGTAGTGTAATCGATACAGTAGTTCCCCTCGCCCGTTCACTTTTTACGTTCACCTCACCATTGTGTGCTTCGATTATCCTGTGGACAATAGCAAGACCCAGACCTGTTCCTGATGGTTTGGTGGTGAAGTAAGGATCAAATATCTTTTCCAGGTCCTTTTTGTGAATACCGGCTCCGGTATCCGAAATTTCGACTTTTACCCCTTTGGGATCATCTCCGAAAAGCCTCACAGAAAGGGTGCCACCATCATCCATCGCTTCGATGGCGTTTAAATACAGGTTGAGTAGAACCTGATTAATCCTGTCAGGATCGATAAGTGCCTCATCGATTTCTAAAGAAAGATCTGCACTTATTTTGATATTCTTTCCCCCGGCCTGACTCTCGATCATTTTCAAGGAGTGTTGAATAAGAGTCCGCATGGATGTTGGTCTCAACCGAATATTCATCGGACGGGCAAACTCCAGAAGTTGACCAATTACCCTGTTTAATCGTTCCACTTCTTGAATCATGATTTCAGCCGTCTTTTGATCTTCAGGCATGTCTTTATATCGTTCCTTGAAATAGGTGGCAAAACCCTTGATTGAACTGAGAGGATTTCGAATTTCGTGGGCGATCCCGGCCGCCAGTCTTCCAATGGACGCCAGACGCTGACTTCGGTCGATTTCTCTTCTGAGGCGTTGGATTTCGGTTAGATCCCTGAAGAGGATGGCATATCCCCAAAAAGTGCCGTCTTCCTCTCCCAGCGAAGTGGCTATCGCTTCCAGGGGAATAAGCTTTCCATCCTTCACGGTACAATCTATCTCCTTTTCAATAATTCCCCCTTCGGGTTTAAGCTTATCAATGAGCGTCCCTAATTGTTGCGGTAGTACTTGATGTGCCTTCTTTCCCAGAATCTCATTGGCTGAGAGCCGCAGTACCGACTCGGCCGTCTGGTTGAAAGAGGTTATGTTTCCATCACCATCAATGGCCAGAAGGCCTATAGGCATATTTTCCACGAGGCTATCTGAAAAGGCCTTGATTCTGGAAAGAGAGGTTCTGGCTGAACGGTAGCCCTGGGCCAGAAAAAGAGAAATGACTCCGGCAAATCCAATTAAAAGGAGGATAAGCGCCACAATCACCGTATGACGTGCATCTTCTTTTCTGGCTAATTCAATCGGTCCCATGTCAAGTCCGACGAAAATAGTCAGGCGGGACACAGGTTTATCTTTCCCTGGAATTATCCGTGATCGGAACCAGTCATTGGGCGCAGTATTGAACCTGAGTCTTTGAAAATCCCTGCGAGTGGGAGAAAACCGGCGGAAAACTTCAAAGACATTTGTACCGTCCTGGTCTGTAATCTGTTGTCCCTTTACAACTTTGGATCGAGGGATTTTTTTAAGATCAAGGTTTTTCCCATGATATTCCCCAATTTTAGAGGGATCATTATGTGCCAGGATTTTACCATTCAGGTCTGTTATCAGCAGGTAAACAATATCGGGTTGCTGTGCCGTTTCCATTAGTAATTTCTGTACCTGAAGGCCACCCCATCGCATTCCCATTCCTGTCCTCGTACCGGCCTCAAAAGACCTTATCAGGGCAGCTCCCTTCTCCAGTAAGAGCTGGGTCGTATTCTCTTTTTGTTTGTGAATATTCTGAACAGCAACGAAGATAAAGATCGGCGCCAGAACAACCACCGCTCCTATCACTATCCAGGGTGATAGAATAATCCAGGATTTTTCTCTTTTTCTACCTGTCATAAACTTATTCCCAGGCAAAATAGATGCCAGATAAATACCATTACAATGGATAATTCATCCCCACCCTGCCTTCTCCCCTGAAGGGGGAGGTTTTGATGGGGGTGAAACCGAAAATACGTTATCGTAATTACGAATTAGAGTACTAAAAGTCGAAAGTTGACTCCAAACCTAACCGGCAGAAATAAAAAAGCTGATGACTGAATGCTTATTATAATTGGATACTTTTTAAACAACTGGATACCACAGATGGATACTTTTTATCCATCTTTTTTCTGAGTATAGCAACGAAATATATCGCCTGCAACGGTGATTATCAAAATAGCCTCGTAATTTAAACCGGTTATCCAGTTTTCTTTCCATCTGGCATGGCTATTGCTCAATAAAGAAACAAAAATTAAATCTTTTCGAAGGAGAATTTGAAAATGAAGAAATTAGCAACAGTTTTAGGAATTATGCTGTTAGTGGTAGTGATGACCGTTCCCGTATTTGCCCATGGTCCCAGATGGGAAAAAGGTCCTGGTATGAAACCCGGGAGGAACATGGAAAGCTGCGCAATCTTCGATCTGAACCTGACAACTGAGCAATCGGCAAAAATCCGGTCACTGCGTGAGACCCACCTGAAAGAAGTAATGCCATTACGAAATCAGCTTTTTAGCAAGCGAGCCGAGTTGAGATTGCTGTGGGTTCAGATTAAACCCGATAAGAATAAGATCATATCCAAGCAGAAAGAAATCAGCGATCTACAATATCGGATAAGAGAGAAGAAGACCAATTATCGGCTGGAGATTCGCAAGGTACTTACTCCGGAACAACAGGGCAAACTGATGCTCAGCAGAGGTGAAAAAAATCATAAACATCAAGCAGGCACCGGACGGAATCAGCACAATAGAAAGGGCTTGGCGGGCTGGAGGTAAACATCAAGCCTGAGGAGATTTGAGGGACACAAGTGCCGGCTCTTCTTCACACCTAAAATTTTGCAAATAGAAGCTCCCTGTGCCAAGCTCCAGGGAGTTTCTATTTGTGTGGTGTTTTTGGGTTAGATATTATTACTTTGCACCAATGATAGGGAATATATTCTTCCGAATAAAATCAAGCTTTGCATCCACAAGCTTGTTCGCGTCCTCTTTCAGGTAAGGGGGCAACATATAAGGCTCATCATAGAGGTCATCCCCAGCCCTTTCATGACCATACATCTCTCCTCCTATCAAGCCTTCATAAGGGTCATTGGGTTGTAAGTTATTCAGGATAGCCCACGCAAGGGTCCAACCCCGGACTACATCATTTATACTGTATCCACCTCCGCCAAGCGCAAGGACCCTGGGACAGCTCTTCTTAATCTCTGAAATTACCTCCCTGTAGCTATTGTTCGTACACATCAGACTTGTTAAGGGGTCTTTCTTTAATGTATCCAATCCTATCTGGGCAACAACAATTTCAGGTTTATAAGCCTCAGACAAGGGAACAAATACATCCTTGAACGTTCTCATGTATACATCGTCATCCGTGTACGCGGGCAGAGGAACATTAACTGTATAACCTACGCCTTTACCCGAACCTATCTCGTTCTCAAAACCTGTACCTGGATAGATAGTATGGCCATCCTGATGTAAGGATATGAAAAGTACCTTATTTGTGTTGTAGAAGGCATCCTGTACACCGTTTCCGTGATGTGCGTCTATATCAATGTAGAGAATTCTTTTATATCCATGCTCAAGAAAATAATTGATACCAATCACAACGTCGTTCACGTAGCAAAAGCCCTCCGCTGAATCCGGTTTTGCATGGTGCAGACCACCGTTGAGATTGAATGCAACATCCGCATCTCCAGAAACTATAAGCTCTGCACCCTTTAAAGTGGCTCCGAGCACCAGTAGCGAGTAGTCAAAAATTCCTTCGAATACAGGGTCATCAGACGTACCGAGACCATGTTCAAACATTTCAAAACCGAATTGTCCGTCATCTGCCTTTTTCAGCGCATCCACGTATTCCTTCGTGTGAAAGGAAAGCATAGCCTCTTCACCAGACGGCTCAGGCTCGATCACCTTGATCCACGAATGATTTAGAAGACCATAACGATAACATAGTTCATACACCAGGCGCCCCCTGAATGGTTTAAAAGGGTGATCCTTTCCATAATCGTAATCTTCAAATTTCCGGGTATATAATAAAACAGATTTCATTGTGGTTTATTTTTTTACATTCGGATGTTTTGGAAATTCTACACCACCGTCTATCTTTTGTTTATCATTGCCAAAGCTCTGCCGGCAGCGATTTTCACCTTTGTATCATAAGATTTTCTTCTTAATAAGCCTTTTTGTTCAGCAATTGCCATCAGTGCCGGAATCGCTTCTTCAGACCCTATTCGGCCTAAAGCAATACATATCTTTTCTTCCAGTTCGGTTCTTGTCTTTGAGGAAATAAATGACTTAGATTTAAGCAATTCCAGAAGAGGGAACACGGCATCGTGATATTTTAAAGAACCTAACGTGTCGATGATGCTGACCTTCAACCGTTCATCAGATACCGGTAAGGCAGATAGGAGAATTTCTCCCCTGCGATCTCTCCCTATGGTGTTTATACTCTTAAGGGTCTCTCGCTGAACCCGAAAATCCTCGTGGTTTAAGAATGGTCGTAGAACCTCCACATTCTCTTCACTGCCAATCCTACCCAACAGGAGTACCAGATTGCGCACGTAGTACCAGGTCCCGTCTTGTTCAATCCTTTCTATCAAAGCAGGAACCGCGTGGTGTCCGATCTCTGAAATAAGTTGTAAAACCCGAACGCGCTCAGAACCGTCTTGACTTTCTCGCAGTATATCCAGCAAGCGGTTTACTGGAGCTGCACCAATGTTAGCAAGATTGTGGCTTGCTTCTTTTCGTTTATTCTGTTCGTTTGATAGAAATTCCTTGAAAAGTATGTCCAACAGGTCTTCTATAGCAATCTCCCTCATCACGTTACCAGATATAGCTTTAATTGCTTCATCCTTTTCCAGCTTTCCGGAATTTATAAGATTGAATACTTCCAGTATGGGACCAGATTCAGCAAACTGGTGATTTCGAATCAAAGTGTGCGCCAGATTTTGTAATTGAATACAAATTTGTTCGTAGGCAGGAGTAATTGAGGTTTCCAGTTTTATCCAGTTGACCAATTTATCTGAAAGTCTATTCATCGTATCTGTTCGCTGTTCATCAGTAAGACTATCAACAATATGAAGTAAGGTTTCCGACACCTGTACCCGCACATCAGGGTTCTCACTGAGAAGCTTATCAGCTAACTTGTCAATCATCTCCGCTGCTGTTTGGTTCTCCTCTTTGGCAAAAAGCTGTTCGATGATATCTGGTAAAGATTGCATCATTTCCTTATTTAAGAAGGTCTCATCATCACCTTCCAAGATAAGATTAACTTTATCTTTGAAATAAGCGATCTCTTGTTCTTTTTCCTCTTTTTCACGGGCTCTTTCTTCTTTAATTTCGTTCCGTAGCTGCTTTCCCCTGTTGGAATTCATCAAACTTTCATACGCCTGGTTAACCAACTCATTTTCAGAAGATCCATGAGTTGCATCTTCATCTGTTGCCATATCTTGCATATGCGTGACTTTCAAGACCAGTCTTTTAAACTTATCATCATCTATCTGATTAACAATATCGTCAAAAAGCTTATCATTGAGCAAGCCTTCCATCTTTTGAGTCAAAATCGTGCTGATGACTTCAATATCCATATCCGCAATAGATCCTGCTACTTGCTGAGAAATTCCTCCTTTGTCTTCATCATCAGCAATGCTGTCCAGGGTACGAATCATGTGGATGACGCTTTCAGATAGTTTTATGTCCGGTGTAGTTCCACTTTGTTCGGTGATATGCTTCATACCGGATTGAAATACCCGGGAGATCCATTCAGTATCCCTGGCCATCTCTTTGACTTTCTGTAGATCTATATCTGAGGTCGGATCAGCTCCAGTTACATATTTGATAATTTGCTCATCCTTAATGTCCAGACTCGCTAAGATTTGCTGGTCTTTATCCTTCGCAACATAGACCTTTTGATCTAGGAGGATGTGCGGCAGCCCCTTATCTTCCATAACCTTTTGCAGGTCTCCTTCTTTCTCCACTTCTTCCGGCTTTTTGCTCAAAATTTCAAGAAAGGCGATAAGCTCTGCCTTATCCAACCTTTTTTCGAACGTGACGCTCTTAATCCCAAAATCGAGCAGTACCTCAAGAAAGGAAATTACCTGAGGCTTTTCCTGGTCTTTTTGATTCAGCAACTGTCCACAGATGAGGAGGTTCTTCTCCGATTCGGCAAATATCAACGATTCCTCTTCCTCAAGAATTATTGAGAGAACCTGATACAGTCTATCAACGGTGTTGCTGATCATGGCACTGGAAGGAGGATAGAGACGTAGATTCGTAATAGCCGTGTTCATAATGACCATAGTATCGATTGCTTTTTTCTGTATTTTTGAATCTGTCATCATTTCACCTCCATATCAATTTACCTGCCTTGGAAA